>Ga0351881_1004_pt1 | contig 104441 bp, 95 predicted proteins | sample BONcelFGM3001E15_FD_206769 | JGI IMG/M metagenome (GOLD analysis project Ga0351881, IMG submission 206769) | Enriched cells from coal bed in the Powder River Basin, Montana, United States - BONCAT cells FGM rep3 HSBNCT.FGM.300.1.E15 ...
CGAGGTTTTTCTTTTTCATGATGCGCCGCACGGCTTCGAGGGCGTCTCCGTTTTCAAGGGGCAGGCCGAACTTGGAGTCCAGCATCCCGACTTTGAGCAACTCGAAGGTATGCGCTTCCACGCCGGGGTTCACGCGCACCTGCACGCGCGCCTTGACTTTCAGCTTGCGCGCCACTTTGTCCAGGATTTCAATTTCTTCAAACGAGTCGATGACAATGCGGCCGACCTTGTGTTCGAGGGCGAAGGCCAGGTCTTCTTGTTTTTTGAAGTTGCCGTGCAGAATCGTATTTTCGGGCTTGCATCCGGCCTTGAGCGCGCCGAACAGTTCCCCCGGGGAGGATGCGTCCAGGCCCAGGCCTTCCTGCACGGCCACGCGCATGAGGGCCACTACCGGGAGCGCTTTTGTTGAAAAACTGATGTGTGCGTTTGGGCAGTGCTTTTCAAACGCCGCGCGCTGCGTGCGGCACATATCTCTGAAAATATCTTCGCTGATCACATAAAGCGGGGTGCCGAATGTTTTTGCAAGGCGCACACAGTCTGCGCCGCTGAATTTCAGATTCCCGTTATTGCCGATGCACAGGCCCGGGTACTTCTCGACCTTGACTTTCACTGGCAATTCTCCTTTCCATCCATTCCAGGTTGATGACAATAGAGCCGGCGAGAATATCGTGGAATCCGCGCTTGAACTTGCCGACGAAAGTGATGAGCGCGCCTGATGCGAGTATCAGGAACACAAGCACGGAAATGGCGCGGAGCAGGATTGCCATTCCTGCGCCAAGGGATTCCGCGCCGCCGATGCGCCGCGCCAGGGAGATCATGTTGAACAGGTTCTGCATGAGCCAGAACCCGACAAAAGCCCATATGAGCGCGGTGAGGAACCCGACCCAGCGCCATGCAGCGCCCAACAGCGTAAGGGGGCGGCCGTCCGTGTGCCGGACATTCAAACCCAGCGCGTGCTTGCCCAGGGTGCGTCCCCAACGATAGTGGGCTCCAATATAATATATGGATCCTGTGAAAAGCAAGCTGACGTAGTAGCTGACCGGGAATGTGAGGCCATGCACCTCGGGCATAAGCTTGATGGACACGGCCCAGAAGAGAAACGTCATGGGCACGGATCCGAGCATGATAGCCAGGCCGTCAAGGGATACCGCTGCAATGCGGCGCAGTTCCTTGTTCCACAGGGGTTTGCGCAGGCTGGCGCGCGCCGATTGCATCGCCGCTTTGCCGGGTTTGATTTGTTGCGCGGAGCGGGACAGCCTGGCCCTGGCGCCTGTGGGCCGGCACACGCCGCAATGGGGCCGGCCGTTTTCGAGTCTTTCGCATTGCGGGCACAGGGGTTTGCCGCATCGAATGCAGTAGGAAACAGCCTTGTACTCCGGATGCTCCGCGCACATGTTGCCCGGAGCAAAGGTGGGTTGAGTGGTGTGTGGCTGCGTCGCCATTGCGGGCACAAGGGGTGCGCCCTGTTCGCGTACGGGAGACTTGGTGTGATCCGGGCGGGCTTTGTGCTGCGCCGTGCGCGCAGCGTCGAGCGTGTCTTCAATATGGGGCAGGATGTCTTTGCAGAATGCGCGTGCGAAATCTCCGGCAGTGGCGAAGCGGTAGGCAGGTTCGCGCGATAGAGCCCGCATCACGGCTTTTTCCACATCTTCGGCCACTTCGGGCAGCATATTGCGAAGCCGCACGGGCGGCGCTGAGAATTTTTGTTCACCGTCTTGAAACGGCTGCTTGCCGGTCAGCATGACGTAGGTGAGAAAGCCCAGCACAAAGATGTCCGAGGAGGCGGTGTAGGGCAGGCCCGCGGCCTGTTCGGGTGAAACGATGGTGTGCGCCCCGGCTTGTTCCGGATAAATAAACTCGGGCTTGAGGATTCCGAAATCCGTGAATATGGGTGTCAGAGATCCTTTCCAGAGGATGATGTTGTCGGGCTTGATATTTCTGTGAATGTACCCTTTGGCGTGGATGTGGTTCAGAGCCGCGGCAAGCTCCGCCACAATTGCGGCTGTTTCCTCAATTGTGAGCGTGCCGTGTTTTTGCATGTATTGTGACAAAGGGCGGCCTTCAATGAAATTTGTGGTGGCGAAGAGTATGCCCTGGTCCTGGCCGGCCTCGATTATGGAGTTGATTCCAGGGTGTGTGAGGCGTGCGCAATCCTGAGCCGCGGCCAGAAAATGTTCTGTGAAATCCGGGTGGCTTTCCAGCACCGCGGGCAGCACGGTTTTCACCGCCACATGATGCTGCGTTTCCAGGTTGATTCCGCGGAACAAAATGAAATTGCTGCTGCGGGACAGCTCCTGTTCCAGCTTGTACGTGTTGTTCAGAATGGTTCCGGTCATGCGGTCCCCGTATCCTCGGGATGCTTTACCGTGCGCCCGGCGGCGCCAGTTCCAGGTCGATCTGCACGTTCCCCTGGAAAAAAACGGAATCCTCTTCGGGCAGAATAGTCATGGCATCGCCCTGGATGCGTGTTCCGGCCATGGACAGCCTGGCCTCCTCGACCATGAGTTTGCGGTCCAGATTGTTCCAATGCAAATTCCTGCCCTGTATGGCCGCGCCTTTGTCTGCGCCGACTTCCCCATGAAATGCGCCCTGAATTCTCACTGTGTCGGAAGCGGGGTCGTAGAAAGTGAGCGGCGCCACGAAATGCAGCACGCGCTCTTCATCGCCGAATACCTGCCCCTCGACGCCGCGGAACACGCTGGCCCCGGTTTCCGTATTTGTTTCCACTTCATCGGCCTTGACCTGCCACTGCACTTTCCCGTCAACGATGTGCGTGATTTCTGGACGGCGCACTTCAAGATTGTTTTTACCGTCCGGTTGCTTTGCGCCGTCGGGGTTATTTGCATCGCCGGGATGTCCGTTTTCTTTTTGTGTTGCGGCGGCGTTTGGTGTTTGCTGCTGTGGCGGAAGTTCGGGCGTGCGTACAAAGCCGAAGTAGATGCCAAGGGCCGTGCCCGCTACGATGCCGGTGACCGTAAGGTAATAAAGAATTTTTACTGCGATCCTGTGTTTCATTTTTCATCCGCACCGCCGATGTAGTGTTGGCGGATTGTCCACACGCTTTTCAGGCTTTTCATGAGAAGCGCCGGGCCAAGCTTGGAGTTGCCGGCCTTGCGCTGCTGAAACAGAAAAGGGATTTCCCGGACTGTGAACCCGCGCCGCACCATGGCGATGAGGGTTTCCTGCACGATGTCCGGGCCGATGGTGAACATGTGATCCAGGTCGAGCGCGGCCAGAGCCTGTGTCCGGTACGCCCGATATCCCGTGGTGCAGTCTTTGACGCTGAGTCCCAGAAGCAGGCGGATGTACCAGTTTGCGGCCAGGGTGATCCAGCGCCGCACGAAGGAGCGGCCGGTTTCTCCGCCCCCCGGCACCAGGCGCGAACAGATCACCATCTCCGCATCCGAGAGAGCGGTTTCCATGGCGGGAATGTACTTGGGGTCGTGGGAGCCGTCCGCATCCATTTCAATAAATGTGTCGTACGCGTGTTCCAAGGCCCACCGGATGCCGTCGATCATGGCGATGCCGCGCCCGCGCACAGAATCGGTGCGCACGATGAGGTGAATGCCCGAATCGTTTTTCTGCATATCGCGCACAATGTCCGCTGTACCGTCCGGGGAATCGTCGTCCACAACAAGGGCCTCGTGGTCCGGGCCCAGGGCGCGCACTTGGGTGATCATCTCGCGGATGTATTCACTCTCATTGTACGTTGGCAGAAAAACGATGGTTCCAGGCATGGATCAGGGCCTGCTTTCCAGGCAAAGTTTGAAGAGGCCGACGCTGCGCACCACCGCGCGTTGCAGCAGTGGGCCGGCCTGGTCCATGGCCTGCTCCAGGGTCATGGGGCCGGGCACAATGGGTATGACCGCATCGAATCCGGCCTTGTGTAATTCTTTTTCACCCTCTACAGCACCGCAGAATGCAACCGCCGGCACATGATGGCGCCGGGCGAGTTCCAGCAGCCCGAACGGAGCCTTGCCGTGTGCGGACTGCGCGTCCATGCGGCCTTCTCCTGTGATCAGTAAACCGGCATGTTTCATGCGCTCATCAAGGCCGGTAGCGCGAATCATCATATGGATGCCGGAAACGAGTTCCGCACCCAGGAATGTCATGAGCCCGAAGCCCATGCCTCCCGCAGCCCCGGCCCCGGGCGTGTTGCGCGCATCCGATTCAAATGTCTCCGCGGCAATGTCAGCCAGTTGCTTCAATCCTTTTTCCAGTTTTTTCACATCGGCCGGTGACGCGCCTTTTTGCGGGGCGTACATGGCGGATGCGCCCTGTGGGCCCAGAAGGGGATTGGTCACATCGCAGGCCACGGTAATGCGTGTGTTCTTAAGTTCCGGCATTACGTTTGAAGTGTCGATGCGCCGCACGTGAAGCATATTCTCCCCGCGCGGATACAATTCCATGCCATGAGCATCGAGGAACCGGTATCCCATGGCGGCCGCGGGTCCCATGCCGCCTTCGGTTGTGGCGCTGCCGCCGATGCCCACGATGATTTCATGGCACCCTTTTTTTATGGCGGCTTTAATGAGCAGGCCCGTGCCAAGGGCCGTGGCTTTCATGGGATTGCGCTGCTCCCTGGTGAGTAGAGCCAGCCCGGACGCGCGCGCCATTTCCACAACAGCCGCGGGGCGGTTTTTGAACAGGAGGTAATCCGCGAACATGGGTTCGCCCAGGGGGCCGGGCACTTTTTTGCGAACACGCCGGCACGGCGCCGCCGCAGCAAGGCAGTCCAGGGTGCCGTCCCCGCCGTCGGCGATAGGCACTTCATCCACACACACGCCCGGAATGGCCTGCTTGAGCGCTCGCGCGATGATATGCCCGGCCTCAACGGAACTGAGGCTGCCCTTGAACGGATTGCATGCCACAATGATTTTCATAATGCTCAAACCTGTCTGGTTCCAAAGGTGAGTCTCAGGATATGCTGCACCGTCTGGTACATGATAGCGAAGTCCAGGAGGGGATGATAGTTGTAGATGTAGAGCAGATCGTACTTGAGTTTCATATCCGCATCCGAGTCGTACAGGCCGTTGACCTGGGCGAGCCCGGTCATGCCGGGCTGAACTTGTTTGCGCTCCACATACGCCGGGTTGTTTTTTTCAAATTCCTGCACGAACTCCAGGCGTTCGGGACGCGGACCGACCAGGCTCATCTGGCCGAAAAGCACATTGAACAATTGGGGCAGTTCATCGATTTTGGTCTGGCGCAACACTTTTCCCACGGGCGTGACACGCGGGTCGTTTCTGGTTGAAAGCATGGGCCCCGTGGCTTTTTCCGCATCCGTGACCATGGTGCGCAGTTTGATAATACGGAACAGGCGCCCGCCTTTGCCTACGCGGTCCTGGGTGTAGAAAGCGGGTCCCCGCGAGGTGAGCTTGACGGCGAGCACGCCGAGCAGGAGCACGGGCAGCGCGGGCACGAACAGGAGCAGGGACAGGCCTATGTCAATGAGCCGCTTAAGGAGCAAGAGGCGGCGCAGGATGGGTTTTTTGGACATGAAGATGAGCGGCACATCGCCCAGCACAGTGTGGTGCAGGGCGCCCACAACAATGTCGTGCACTTCGGGCACCAGATATACGGCGACTCCCGGGTGCTTCAGGATGATTTCAAATCCCAGGGAGCGTGTGCCGCGCATGCTGTCGGTTATAATCACGCACTCGGCTGTGGTCTCTTGGATAGTATCGTGAAGCAGGCCCGGGTTGTCCTGGGGCAGGGATGCCGCGTGAATGAAGCGCTTGCGCGGATCCACGGTGATGAAATGCTCAAGGCTCGCGACACGGGCCGGATTGCCATAAAGAATCACGCGGCGCGTGGGCAGGTTGCGCAAAAACCAGTCCTGCATAGAGATGCGGAAAAGGGAAAAAGCCAGGAGCAGCACTATGTGGGAAATGATGAAAACCGTGCGGGGAAAAGCGAAGTCGCGGCTGATGAACGTGAGCGCGATGATGCCGATTGTGCCGAAACTCACTGAAGTGAAGACCTTGAAAAAAACACTCAGCGCGTCATCGTCTTCATTGTTATCATACAGGCCCTGCACATAAAACAGGATTACATAAACGAGAGTAATGTATTCCCAGGTGTTGTAGTAGGCCATGATATTTCTTTCCGGCGCGTCTCCCAGGAACCGGATGGAAAAAGTGGCCAGGATACAGCCATTGATCAGCAGGGAGTCGAGCAGGAGAAGGAGAAACGGATGTTTCCAGATTTTCAAAAGAGAGTCCTCTGTTTTAATGCCGCGCATGTTTAATGCGCATCATGGCGCGGACCGCCATGACGGGGGCGCTGCGCCCCTGGGATGAAAAATCGCCTTCAATTATAAGTCTTTTTCATTTTTAATGCAAAAAAACGACAGGACACAATGATTTTTATTAACAGGGCGCTCCTTGTCCATCATTCATGCGTTTATTGACTTTATGGGTTTTCGTCTATTACCATTAACCTTGATCGCGTAACAATGGGAGGCATTTGGTGGATAACATTGAGATTTTGAAGCAAACAGGACTTTTTGACGGGCTGAGCCAGGATGAGTTGAAGCAGATTGAAAAGGGATGCCAGGAACAGGCATATCCCATGGGCACAGTCATCATCGAGGAAAACGATTCGCCCAAGGAAATGCTCTTCATAATTAAAAATGGTGAAATTGTGATCTCGACATCTTCGACTGATGAGCAGGGCGGGGACTCATTCCTCACCACGCTCGGACCCGGAGAAGCATTCGGCGAGGTGTCTCTCATCGATAACCAGCCGCACTCGGCCACGGTGCGCACCATGTCGGACTCCATCGTGCTTCTGCTGCCCGGCAAGTATTTCAGTTCCCTTGTGGAAGTGAATAAAAACATCGGTTACGTCGTTGTGGGCAATATCGCGAAACTCATCTGTGAACGTCTGCGCAGTTCCAATTTCGCGACAAAACACTTCGGCCTTTTCGGCAAATTGGATTGACAACCCGCATGAAATTATCCACCGCCGTTTCCACACCGGACGCGCAATTCAGCGCGTTTGCGCTTAAAGGCGGTTTCGACGACACCTTCGCCATGGCGCATGGCCTTGGCCTGGATGGCGTGGAAATTCACGTGCGCGATCCCCGGGATGTGGATGCGCAGCAGATAAAGAGCCTGAAAGAAAAATATCAATTGGAAATTACGGCCATCGGCACGGGCCGCGCGTTCGGAGAAGACGGGCTCAGCTTTTCTGATTCGGACGCAGGCGTGCGCAAAGCGGCCGTGGCGCGCATCAAGTCCCACGTGGATTTAGCCGAAATTCTCGAATCCCACATCATCATCGGCCTGGTGCTGGGCAAAAATCCGCGCACACCCGAGATCGAGGCAAACGCCTCGGCATGCATGCAGCAGTGCGCGGATTACGCTGCCGATAAAAGCATCGATCTGTTCGTGGAGCCCATCAACCGCTATGAAACAGGGTTCATTATCACAGCGGATGATTGCCTGTCCTTTTTCGAAAAAGTGGACCGGCCCAACTGCAAAGTGCTTCTCGACACCTTTCACATGAATATTGAAGAAGCCGACATATGCGCGACCATCAAGAAGGTGGGCGCGCGCATCGGGCATGTGCACGTGGCCGACAGCAACCGCTGGTATCCCGGCGCCGGCCACCTGGATTTTGAAGGAATTGTGCGCGCACTGCACAGTGCGGGCTACAATGGGTTCCTCTCCGCGGAGATGTTCCCCAACCCGGATCCGGAAACCGCGCTTTGTTCCATGGTTTCGCACATGCGGGCCATATTCGGCAAAATCGGCTGATTTCATGGGCACCCCAGGCAAACCCCAAAATGTCCAATACTTCTGCGGCGTGATATTCGATCACGCATATCCGCTGGATGAAATTGTCAAAGAGCTGGAAAGCCGGTTCGGGGCCATTGATTTTCAAAGCCGCATTTTTCCGTTTGATAAAATTTCCTATTACGAAAATGAAATGGGTGTGGATCTCAGCAAAATATTTCTGGCTTTTAAGGATCTCTGGCCGCCGGACAGGATCGTGGATATCAAACTGGAAACCAACGCCATGGAACAGGCCGCAATGCGGCAAGGTGCTGGCGGGCGCATGTGCCGGCAGATCAACCTGGATCCCGGTTACGTGGAAATGCCCAAGATGGTGCTGGCATCCACAAAAAATGCAGGCAACAGAATATACATGAGCCGGGGCATCTATGTGGAATCCACGCTCATGTATACGCACAAGACATTTCACGCCTGGCCGTGGACGTACAAGGATTACCAGACTGAAGAATATATTGTATTTTTCAATAAGTTGCGGGCACGTTACGCGGAGAAACTGCGGGGCGAATAGGGCGGCGGGCTATTTCAGGAATCCATTCAGATACATGTTCACCAGGAAATTTTCATAAGACTTAACGTCCGGGCAGCGTTCCCGAATGGTGTCGGATTTGCCCCAGAGCACGCAGGCGTCACAGATGATTTCCATAACCAGGAATGCGTCCACATCTTTAAACGCGCCCTGGTCCACCCCCTGCTTGTAGATAGGTTCAAAGCTGCCGATATACAATCTCTTGAGGCTTTCGATGCGCTCATGATCAATCTGGGCCATGCCCTCGACTTCGGGAATCACAGTGCGCGTGGCTTCGTGGTATTGATCGATGAGTTCCAACTGAATGCGAATGGCGCGGCGCAACTTGGTCTCTGGCTTGATATTCAGTTTCACCAGTTTTTCAACTTCCGTGAACAGCCGTGCGTGGACTTCGGAAATGGCGAAAAAAAGGATATCTTTTTTACTCTTGATATATTCGTAAATTGTGCCTTTGCCCATGCCGGCTTCGTCGGCGATTTCCTGGACCGTGGCCTTGTGGAATCCTTTGCGGGCAAACACGCGCGTGGCGGCTTCAAAAATCTGCGCACGGCGTTCCGCGGCCAAACCGTTGCTGCGGCCGCTTTTTTCCGTGGTTGGTGTTTCGGCCATAATCGTTCCCGTTTCAGAAAAGAAAAACAGCGGGGAGCCAATGCTCCCCGCCGGGTTTGCTTAAGAGTTCTGGGAGGCGGAACCGGAATCCGAGCCTGCATCCGATCTGCGCCAGAAAGCGAGTTTGCCAAAGATGCGGCCGCAGAATGAGACGATGTCATCAACGATTGTATACATGGTCGGGATGACGAGCAGCGTGAGCATGGATGAGACCACCATGCCGCCCAGAGCGGCTACGGCCATGGGCTGGCGGAACCCACCGCCGCTGCCCTGCATGAACGCGGCCGGCATCATGCCGCATATGGTGGTGAGTGATGTTATGAGAATGGGGCGCAGGCGCACAGGCCCGGCGGCTTGAATGGCTTCGTTGCGCTCCATGCCCTTTTCCCGGTATTGGTTTACGAAGTCGATATAGATGATCGCGTTGTTTACCACGATTCCAATCAGCATCACGATTCCGGTCATGCTCATCATGTTCATTGTCATGCGCCCCAGATACAGGCCCCAGACCACGCCGATAAATGTGAGGGGCAGGGTGAACATGATGACGAACGGGTAGAAGAAGGATTCGAATTGCGCGGCCATGACCATGTACACGAACAGGATGGCAAGGCCCATGGCAAGGCCCATCTGCATGTTCATCTCTTCCATGTCTTCGGACTGGCCGGCGAAGTGGACATTGTATCCCGGAGGCATTTTCATTTCGTCGATCTTCTCCTGGATTTCCTTCTGCACCGTGCCAAGCGGCCGGCCCGCCAGGTTGCCGCCGATGGTGATTTCGCGGATGCCGTTCTTGCGGCTGATGCCCACAGGGCCCTGTTCCTGGTAAATGGTGGATATGCTTGAGATCTTGACCGGGCCTGACATGGTGGGAAGCGTGATGTCTCCAATGTCCTCAACACGCATGCGCTGGTCTGGCTGGAAACGCACCTTGATGTCGTATTCGTCACCCATATCCCGGAACTTGATGCTGTCATCGCCTTCGATGGCTGCGCGCATGGTCATGGATACCGTTGCGATGTCCAGCCCGTATTCCTTGAGTTTCTTTTTATTGAATTCCACGCGCACTTCCTGCTTGCCGATTTTCCAGGAATTGTTTACATCGATGGTTCCTTCTGTGCTTTTGACGATTTTTTCAATTTTGTCTGACAGGGCCACGAGCGTATCCATGTTCGGGCCGTTGACTTCCACGTTCAGGTCGAGTTGTCCCGGGGGGCCGCCCATGCTTGCCTGGCTGATCTGGAACAGGGCGTCGGGAATCGTGGCCACCTTTTTGCGCATTTCCTGCAAAATCTGGTTCGTTGTGCGATCCCGGTCCTTGAAGTCCGTGAGCTTGACCATGATGTATCCATAGTTTGGGTCGCTGCTCTGTGTGCCTGAACCGCTGATTTGTGCGCCGACCGTGGAGCTCATGACCTCGAATTCAGGGAGTTTCTGCACAATGGTTTCCACCTTGCGCACCACATTGTCTGTGTCCCCCAGTGTGGCGTAAGGCGGCATTTCCACGATAACCTGGAATTCACCGGTGTCCCCTTCACCCACAAACTCGAATCCGACAAGGCCTTTGGCCATGATGAAAATGGCAGACGCGAACATGACGGTTACGGCGAGAATCACAACGTAACGGGTCCATTTATGAACGCAGAATTTGAGAACTGCGGGGTAGCCGGCCTGAATCGCACCGAAGAATTTGTCGAATGCCGGGAACAGGCCGTAAATAAAACCTATGACGAAGACCAGCGTTGAAACGGCGGTGATGGCGAACCCCATGACAAGGTTTATGCCGCCTTGTCCTGTAAGAGCTTCTTTGACCATGGGCAGGCCGATTGTCAGGCCGGTGTATGTGGCGCCGGCCATGGCCAGCAGGGCCAGAATAACGATGAACCCATTGGGAGGCTGCTTTTTGGCGCCGTTTGCCCCGCCTTCCTGGGGCTTGAGCAGCTTGGCGGCCAGGGCCGGGGTCAGGGTGAAGGCCACGAAGATGGAGAAGATGGTGGCGAAAGCGACAGTGAAGCCGAATTCCTTGAAGAACTGGCCCACCATGCCGGACATGAATGCCATTGGCAGGAACACGCAGATGTTCGTGGATCCGGATGCGATGACGGCCAGGCCGACCTCTTTAATGCCGTCCCGCGCCGCATCCTGCGGCTTTTTACCCATCTCCAAATGACGGAATATATTTTCCAATACAACGGTACTGTTATCCACCAGAGTTCCTACGGAAATGGCCAGGCCCATGAGGGACATGAAGTTGATGGTGAACCCGGCGGTGTAGATGGGCATGAACGTGCCGATGATGGCCACGGGAATGGCCAGGAAGATGATGAATGTGCTGCGCGCATCGCGCAGGAACAGGATGATCATGATGGTGGCGAACAGGGCGCCGTACAGTAAATTTTGCTGCACGTCGGAAACAGCGTCCTTGATGAATCGCGACATATCGGATGTGAGTTTTACGTTGAAGTCGGGCAGCTCTTTTTCAAGCTTGAGCATTTCTTTCAGAGCGCGGTTGCTGACTTCCACGGTGTTGGCGCCGCTCTGTTTCTGGAGGGAAAGGTTGACGGCGTTTTCGCCCATGAGCCGTGCGTACTGGTCCACTTCCTTGTACGAGTCCGTGACCGTGGCGATTTCACTGATTTTGACCATGCCGAGCTGTGTGGGAATTTCCACGCCGCGGATTTCGCCGACTGTCGCGTATTCGCCCACGACCCGCACCAGGCTTTCGTCGGTTCCGTGCTTGACTTTGCCTACAGGCACGTTCAGGTTGTCCCGGCCCAGGGCTTCCACAACTTGCAGGATGTTCAGGTTTTTTGCCGCGAGCCTGTTGCGGTCAATATCAATGTGGATTTCGCGCTCTTTGCCGCCGAGCAGGGCAACCGTGGCCACGCCCGGCACCTGCTCAAGCCGCTTTTTAATGATGTCTTCGGCTGTCTTGCGCACTTCGATGGGCGGCCGGTTGGATGAAACCGAGAAGAACATGATGGGGAAAGAGTCGAGATCGAGTTTGAGAACAATGGGGTCTTCGGAATCGTCCGGCAGCAGGTGCTTGGCTGCGGCCACTTTATCGCGCACATCCGCAGCCTTGGCGTCCAGGTTCACGCCCACATCGAATTCCAGGGCGATCATTGATAGGTTTTCTTCAGAATCGCTCTTCATGCTTTTTAGGTCAGCGAGGGAGCTGAGTTCGTCCTCAAGTTTATCTGTGACCTGGGTTTCGATTTCCTCGGGATTGGCGCCCGGATAGACTGTGACCACCGTAACCCATGGGATGTCCACTTTGGGAAACAGCTCCACGGGAAGCCGGGTATAAGCGTTGATTCCCAGCACCACGATGGCCAGGATCACCATGGTGACGAACACCGGCCGTTTTATGGATATTTCGCTGAAATTCATGGGAGCGTACCGTCCTTGTGATGAATGCCGTCAGATCAATAATCTTGAGTAGATTCTTTAATGCTCAGCTTGGCGCCTTCGGACAAAAGGTTTTGGCCTTGATAAACAATGCGTTCGCCCGGCTTGATGCAGTCGTCGGTAACGGCCGTGTAATTCTGAATCCGCAGATGCTCCTTGCAGGTGCGTTTCTGGGCTTTCCCGTCTTTGTCTGCGACCCACACGATTTCGTTTTCCAGAACGGCCTTATAGGGAATAACCAGTAAGGGTTCGGAAGTGAGTTCGATGTCGCCTTCCACGAACATGCCGTGTCTGAGGCCTGTAACCCCGTCGGGAATGATGGCTTCCACGGGCGCCTGCCTGTTTTGCTCGAACACAAATGTGGGAACATAGCTTATCGTGGCGGTGAAGGGTTTGCCGGGCAGGGCAGTGGATGAGAAAGTAATGGATTGGCCCACCTGCATTTTGGGCAGGTCATCCTCGTTAATCATCATTGAGATTTTCTTTTCGCCGTTGCGCAGGATTTGAAAGACTGCGGATTCGGGGCCGATCATGGCGCCTTTGACGGTCAAGCGCAGGCTGACGGCGCCATTGATTTCACTGCGCACAACCGTGCGGCTGAGGCTTGTGCGCGCATAGGCCAGGGCGGCCTGGGCCTGTTGAAGCTGGGCGCGCGCGGCGTCCACCTCAAGCTGTTTGGTGCCGGCGTCGCCGATGTTTGACTGGATCATCGCATTGTCCAGATTCTTCTTGGACGTTTCGACCTTGGTGCGCATGCCCACCAGGTCTTGTTCGGAGATGACCCCGGCCTGGAAAAGTTTTTCCATGCGTTCGAGGTTCCACTTGTCATATTCATAGGCGGCGCGCGCTGCGTCGGCCATGTTGGAGGCCAGATCCTGCTCGTTGAGGTTCTGGCGTTTTTCCGCGATTTTCATGGCAACGCTGGCGGCCTGCACCGCGGCCTCGGCCTGGCGCACGCCGTTCTGATAGTCCGTGGGGTCGATTTTCAGAAGCGGGTCCCCCTCGGAAATCTTGTCGCCTTTGTCCACGTAAATTTCTTTGACCACGCCGCCAACCTGCGGGGTTACGTTCAAGGTGTCGGGCAGGTTCACGGTGCCGGTAAAATGAACATTGCGGTTCAGGTCTTTTATTTGTGCGGTGACCACTTTCACGGGGTACCCATCCTCTTTGCGGACATCCTCGGTGGATACGGTTTTTTCCTCTTTGGGGCCGCACCCGGCCAGCATGGCGCCGGCGAGCAGTGCTGCGAACAGGATGGATAAGAATTTGTAATAGCGCGTCATGATATGACTCCTGGTTCCTTTCGGGACTTTGGATTAAAAGTCCTCGAGTTTTTCAAGGCCGAGGGCTCTGGCCAGGCGGGCCTTTGCCATCTGGAGATCGAATTCCGTTTTTATCAGATTGAGTCCGGCCTGCATTTCGCCGAACAGTGCGTCCTTCCAGTCCAGTTCGCTGGTTACGCCCTGGCTGTAGCCCGCATCCGCCATTTCGCGTGCGCGTGTGGCCTGGCGCATGATGGCTCTGCTGGTGTCCATGCGCTTGATGGCTTCTTCGAGATTGAGGTAAGCCTGCTGCGTCTGCAGGATGATGCCTTCACTTGCATCCACGGCCTGTAATTCCAGGCGGTGCGCCGTTTCATTGCCCTGGCGAACACGGGAGCGCGCCAGGCCGCTGTCGTACATCTGCATTTCATAGGCGACCACATACCGCCAGGAGTTTTCCGATGAGAATGAAGAGCCATGGCTCATGAGATTGTGAAGGTAAGCGAATGATATCATGGGCCGGTTTTTGCTCAGTTGAGCCCCCAGGCTTGCCTGGTTTTGGGCAAGATGAAGCTGAATGAGTTCAACGCGATTGGCGAGTGCAAAATTTACGTATTCTTTCACAGGCGCCAGTTCCGGGGCCTGCGCACTGCCGAGTTCATAGCGGACTTGTGTGTCGCGCTCCACAGGCAGGCCGATGACATTATTAAGCGCCATGCGCGCGAGGTTTACGCCGGTTTCCGCGGTGATGAGCTGCTCCCGCGCATCGGCCAGCGAAACTTCCGCCCGGATTACATCAAAATATGGGATGATGCCCTGTTCGTAGCGCGCTGAGGCGCCGGTCATATGGTCCTCGGCAAGGGTCAGATTTCTTTTCACGACCTCAAGGCCGCCCATGGCGAGGATGTAGTTGAAAAAGGCTTCTTTGGTGTCAAGCGTCACATCCAGGGATATGCGCTCCACATTGAGTTCTGCTGTGTCGCGGCCAAAGCGCTGGGCTTTGATGCTTTTGGTGCGTGTTCCGAAAGTGAGCAGGGGCACAGAGAAAGTGAGGTCCAAAGTGCGGCCGTTCTTGGAACTGAGCGGCGCATTGATGGGGGCTGTGGGCTCGGCATACGGAATCACGGTTCCGGCTGCGACATTGGAGGGTGTGGGCGGCGTGGTGGATAAATCCATGACCGTGGTGTCCGTGGAGAAAACCAGGGCCTTGGCGCCGTAGGCTGCAATGGTAAAGGAAGAGGGATCATGCACGCGCTGCCAGTTGCCTTCCAGCTTGAGGCCGGGGTTGAACCGGGCGCGGGTCTCCACGATTTTTTTCTGGGCGATGTTGAAATCATGCACAGATTCCTGAATTTGCCGATTGTTCTTTTTGGCCGCGTCAATGGCGGCGTCCAGGGTGAGCGGCGCTTGCTCCAGGGTTATCTCCATTTCTTCAAATGCCGAGGCCATTCGCGGATAAACCGTGAATGCCAGCAGCAGGATCGTGATGAAAAAAAACCGCGGGCCCTTCATAATATTCCTCCTGACAATTGAGGGATCAGCCGACCGACCGGTCGGTCGGCTCTACAAAGTATACCGACACTCGATGATTGGGATCAAGTGTAAAATGCAGGTTTTTAAACATTTATTTTGTGTTTAAGACAAGATTTTCCACAGTCGGGCGGACTTGCGCCACGCATAAATCAGGGGTTGCCGCGTCCGCGCCGTGCGGTTAATGAGGGCTATTTCTGTGTAATGTGCCGAATAAAGCCCATGCCCGCCCGGGCCCAGTATTGCAAATCGCGCGGGTTTTCCATGCGGGCCAGGCGCTGGGCTATGTAGCCTGGCCGCAGGTAGAATTTTCTCAACAGCCAATTCTGATAATATTTGAGGCGTTGTGGGGAAAGTGTCTGGGTGCGGGAGAAACTTTCCGCGGTAAATGATTGCGCGTATGCGCTCCAGGGGATATCGGCCGCCAGCCCCTGGGCGCGCATGATGTCGAACAGTTCGGTTCCGGGGTAGGGGGTGGCGATCATCACGGAAATGAGGTCCGGGTTGAGTTTCCGGACAAGTTGCCAGGTAAGGCGGATATCGGCCGCGGTTTCGGTGGGATGGTTGCCCACCATGAGGAACGCGCAGGACATGGCGCCGGCCTGGCGCGTCCATGAAAAGGCCTGGCGGATCTGGTCCAGAGTAATTCCTTTTTTAATAAGCTTAAGAATGCGGGGGCTGCCGCTTTCCACGCCAAAGGCGATTTTGATGCAGCCCGAGCCGGCCATGGCGCGGATCATGTCGCGGTCCACCTGGTCCACGCGGGTATCGCAGTCCCATGTGGCGGGCAGGGCGGCCATGCGCTCGCAGAATTCCATGACCCGGTTGCGGCGCAGGGTGAATGTGTCATCATCGATGGTGAAATGATTGAATCCGTAGCGGTTAATGCATTCTTTGATTTCTTCCATAATATGGTCGATGCTGCGGAAGCGCACGTGAGGGCCGAACATGCGGTCACTGCAGCAGAAGATGCATTTGCCAGGGCAGCCGCGGCTGGTGAAAATCTGGGTGCTGCGGTATCTGTCCGCGGGGATTCCGGGCGTGGACGCCCCGCGGTATTTTTTGAAATCCAGAAGGTCGCGGGCGGGCAGGGCCAGGGAATTCATGTCCAGGGGTTTTACGGGAATACCCGTGAAATCTTTAATCTCTGCGCCAGTGCGGATAATGGCGCCGGGCATATCGAGCGTGTCCCAGGCGCCTTGTGCGGCGGCGCGGCACAGGGCCACGATTTTTTGTTCGCCCTCGCCTGTGGCCAGGGCGTCGGCGTGCAGGCACTCGGCCATTGTCTGTTGGGGCAGGATGCTTGCGTGTGCGCCGCCGAGCAGGATTTTGGCGTGGGGCGCCGCTTGTTTCACACAGGCCGCCATTTCGAATGCATGTGTAATCACCGGCGTCATGGCTGTGATGCCAACGGCCAGGGGCTGTTTGTCGTGGATTTGTTTTTTGAAATGTTCGGTGTTGAAGGTGTTTACTTCATAGTCCATTATTTCTGGTGTGAACCCGGCGTTGCGCAGGGCCGAGGCCAGGCAGCAGAGCCCGATGGGGTGTTGCAGGGCGTGCAGGTGCGCCAGGCCCATGCTGCTGCTGGGGCGGATAAGAATCACGGTGCGTTTGGAATTCTGTTCCATTGTGTCCGGCCATCGAAAGCTGATTTGTTGCTGCCATAAGAATAAATCAAATCACGCTCCGATGATAGTGACCGATTGAAATGTCACGGTATCCGTTGAATAGCAAAGCCATTTCATGTTTAATTATTGGGGATTTGAGCCATGACAGAATCAACAGACGAGAAGATTAAAAGTTTTCTGGACACTTGCCTCAAGGGGCGGGGGTTTGAGATTGTGCGCCTTGCCGGCGATGCTTCGACACGGGTTTATTATCGCGTGGCTGTGCAAGGCGGGTCAAAGCGGGGCCGCCAAACCCTGGTGTTGATGCACATGGCGGAGCCGGATCCCGATCCGCTTTTCATCGGAGTGCAGCAGGTTTTGCACAGTGCGGGCGTGCCTGTGCCGGCCATTCACGGGTTTGATCCGGGGCTCGGCCTTATGCTCCTGGATGATTTCGGCGACATCACCCTGGAACAGGCTGTTTCGGGTGCTGATGAGCAGCACTGGCTGGCTCTGTATTTAAAATCTGTCCAGATCATGGCGGATATTCAGTTTAAGGGCATGGCGCAGCGCGGCGAGTGCCCGCACCCCTGTTTTTCGCTGGCTTTTGACACGGACAAGCTCATGTATGAAATGGACTTTTTCGTGGAGCATGTTCTGAGGATCTGGAAAGAGGCTGAGTTCAAACCAGGCGAGGAGCGCGCCCTGCGCGGCGAACTGGAGGCCCTGTGCGCCGAACTGGCCGCCGAGCCGCGCGTGCTCTGCCACAGGGACTATCACAGCCGGAATCTCATGGTGCTGGAAGACGGAGAGCTTGGCGTGATTGATTTCCAGGATGCGCGCATGGGGCCTTGCCAGTATGACCTCGTGAGCCTGCTGCATGATTCCTACGTGGATATGCCGCAGACGGTTCGCGAACAGGTGTATGATGCTTACGTTCAAAGACTGGAAATTGAACTGCCGGGCGGCTTAGATAAAGATCATTTTTATAACATCTATCTTTTGATGGTTTTGCAGCGCAACCTCAAGGCCGCGGGATCTTTTGCCTATCTGGATTGCGTGAAGAACATGAACCGCTACCTGGCCCGCATGCCGCAGTGCCTGGGGCACGTGCGCGCCGCGTTCGAGCGGCTCCCGGCCAAAGCCCGGCTCATGGAGTTGCTTGAAAGCTATCTTCCGGAATTGGGGCGCACGGGTTGACAAGACTTTGGTTCGGCAAGCGGAGGCTTTGAACAGATGAAGGCCATGATTCTGTGCGCGGGACTCGGAACGCGCCTGCGCCCACTTACCAATTGTATTCCCAAACCCCTGGTTCCCGCGCCCGATGAGCCCCTGGTGTTTCATTCATTGCGCCGCCTGGCCCGCGCCGGCGCCACTCTGTGTGTTGTGAATCTGCACCATCTGCCGCGTGCCGTGAAAACCGCAATCGGCGATGATTTTGAAGGCATGCGCATTGTATATTCCCACGAACCGGAAATTCTGGGCCATGCGGGTGGCCTCAGAAAGGCGGCCCACATTTTTGAGGGGGAGCCTTTCCTCGTCATGAACGGCGATATCTATGCTGATGTGGATTGCGGCGCTGTCATGCGATTCCATAAAGAGAACAACGCCGCTGTGACGGTTACGGCCAAAACGGATTTGCCGGAATCGGATTTGAATCTGTTGGGATTTGATTCTGAAAACACGTTGCGCACCATACGCGGCAAGCCGGGGTGGAGCGGCCCTGCCCTTTCCCACGGCATCAACGCCGGAGTATTTGTCTATGATCCGTCATTTCTGGACCACAATGTGCCGCCGGGCCGTTTCTCGGGATTTGCCGAAGTCCTGCAGCCGCTTCTGGAGCAGGGCGATGCCCGGATTCGGGTTTTTCCGTACACAGGATATTGGACCGATATCGGAGATGCGGAAAAATACCTTTGCTTTTTAAGAGAAGTGCTGGATGGTAAAGTTCCGGGCATCCCTGGCGGGCATATGATATCCGGGGATGCCGGGATTGCGGGCGCGGCGGATATTATTGCGCCATGCCATATTGCCGCGGGCTGTGTGGTTGAAGATGGGGCTCGCATCGGCCCCTATGCCGTGCTCGGCCGCGGGTGCGCCGTGGGACGCGGATCTCATGTGGCGCATTGCCTTGTGGCCCCCGGGGTGCATGTGCCCGGAGGAGCTATGGTGAAGCACTCCGTATTTTGTAGCCTATAGGAATAGAGCGGTTCAATGAGCATGAATCCGGAGGGTGCGCAAAATGTATATTGTCCGGATGCATTGGTCAGATGGCCCATCCTCCCCCTTTGATTTTTCCGGGATTTCCGGAATGGCTCAGCGCGGATTCCATGGCCCTGCTTTTTACATGGTGAATTTATATCGGGACCGCGTGGACTGGACCAAATGTTTTGGGCCGATTCTGTAATCCGATCTGTATGGGTGGGAAAAGCGCTTGCTTATGTATTCGGTGTGCGCGCAGTTTCTGATGAAGAAGCGAATCTTAACAATAATGCGCGAGATGGATGGCTGCGCGGTGTGGAGCGTAGCGGGCTTGCGCATAATGCGTGGCATGCTAATCCGGCCCGCATTGTCAAAGAGTGGGCGTTTGCGTCATAATAGAATGCAGTATGTAAGATCGGCCTGCTGTGGTCAATTCATAATATTGAAAGCAAAACAGATGATGAAGGAGTGGCAATTGCCATGAAAAAACCGATTTTGATTCTTGCGGTGCTGTTTGCCGTTTTTACAATGTGCGCGGGAGCAATGGCTTCGGATGCCTATATTGACGACGAGAGCGGCATTGTTGTTGCGCGCGGGGAAGCAACCATGTCTTCGGGCGAGAGTTACGAGGTTGCCCGAATGCGTGCTGTGGATAATGCTCGTAACAATATGATTCTGCTGGTGGAAAAACAGTACCTTGATCTGGATTCCATAACTGTGGGGCAATACCTCACGCGGCACGCGGACAAGCGCGCCGTGGTGGATCGCTATATCAGCACTGCGCGCGTGTTTAATGAAACCCAAGAAAACAGCGTCGTCAAAGTCACGCTTCTGCTCGCTTATTACGGTCTGGACGGATACCAGGCCATGATCGCGGAAATCACGGGCAAGGAGATGCCTGCAAACCCGGCTGATTCCCGAAATATGGATGTGGCGGCCAAGGCCCCGGACGGAGAGAAATTCGTGCCCCGTTCTCCGGAACAAATGGGCGAGCCGTACCGCATTGCACTGGCGCCGCTCGTGAATGACAGCGGATATAACACACTGGAACTGGACGAAATCTTTACGGATATGCTGCGGGGATTCTTTAAAAAAGATCGCCGGTTCCTATTCCTCAGCGAACAAGACACCATGGAAATATTGCACACGAATCATTTGACCCTGGAGGATGTCCGCAACAGCGATGTCACAGAGTCACTGGATATCGACAGCATTGACGGCCTTGTTACGGGCCGCATTATTCGCTATGAACCGCGCGTGAAAAAGCACGGCATTGGCGGCGCCGGATACCTGGAGATGAATTTCGACATGGAAGTGGAACTGCAGGTGCTGGACGCGACAAAAGGCAAGTGGGTTGTGTTTGACGTGTTCAAGGCGAACATGAGTGAGCGCACATTCACGCTTAAATCCGCGGATGACGCGGAGAAGTTCATCGCCGCCGATGATATCCGGTCCAGCGAAGGCCTGGCCGGGCGCGCGGTGCAGGACATGCTGCGCCAGGTGGACACCGCCATCCGCAGTTCCTTTCCGCTCGAGGGTTATGTGCTCAAAGTGGTCAGTGACTGGGTTTACATCAATCTCACGAGTATCGACGGGGTCCGGGAGGGCGATGTGTTGACTGTATACCGCGTGGGCGATCTGCTTGTGGATCCTGTTTCCGGCAACACTGTGGATCGTATCCAGGACCGCATCGGCACTATTGAAATCGTGGATGTTAAAGAAACCTATACCCAGGCCAGGGCTAAAGATCTATTCGGCCTCAAGATTCAACCCGGCGATATCGTCACACTGAAATAAAGGGAGTCGATCAATGCTGAAACGGCTGTTGCTTATAGCGTGCCTGGTGCTTATGGCCCGCGCTGCATGCGCCCAGGAACAGAGGACACTCCGGCTGAAATTCAATGCCGGCGACGTGTATCATTACGCTATCGAATTGAGTGGAACCGGGGAAATGTCCATGCGAACCCCGGAAGCCATGGATATGGATATGGAGAGTTTCGACGTGCCCATGGACGTGTCCATGTATTCTGAAATCGAAGTGAGTATTGTGGATGTGGCCGCCGATGGCACGGCCGGCATGGATATTTTCATGAACCGGTTCCGCATGAATACCGGACCGGGCATGTCATTCGATTCTTCTGATGAAGAAGAGGATTTGCCCCCATTTCTTGAAGTGCTTTTCGATGAACCCGTGGTGCTTAAAATGGCGAGTGACGGCAGAGTGCTTGCAGCAGATTTTCCGCAGACCGATGCCGAAATGGACGAAACCATGAGCATGCTGTTCCCTGCGGATTTGAGTCCTGCGGATATATTAAAACAGGCCATGTTCAAACTGCCGGCGGAAGCCGTGGCCCCCGGGGACAAGTGGACCCAGGCCGCAACCATTCCTGTGCCCATGTCCAATGCGGAAACCATTGACCTTTCGTATGATTTTGAGATGAAGGGTTATGAGACGGTGAAGGGGCTGGATTGCGCGGTCATCGGGATTCGTGTGAATGAGGATTTCAGCCGCCAGCTTCAGCAGATGCAACTGACCGGATTCAGCGGCCCCGAGGAACGCGTGACAATGCATTTCGACCGGCTGTCCCTGGATTTCAGCGGAACGCTTTATTTTGCCTGGAACGAAGGGATTTTCATCGGCGCAGAAGGCGCCCTGGAACAGGATGTCCGAGGAACAATGACCTCAAGTTCTGAAGAGGACGTCATTGGCATGGGCATGAATTTCATAGCAGATATCAAAGTGGAACTGAAATAAATACACGGAAATTTTCTGTGACAAAAAGTGGGGAGAACCGGAAGGCCGGCTCTCCCCTTTTTCATGGGTTATATGCCTGTGAGGCGCTGTGCGAGTGAGGCGACGGGCGGCGCGGGCGCGGCGGGCGCCTGTGCGGATTGCATGGGCTGGTCGGTCAATCCGTCGGCGTCCGGTTGCGGCATGGCGTCCGGAGCGGAGGCTGTTGGGGGTGTCTGCCTGAGCGCGGCCATGCGCTGTAAAACTTCTTCGCGGCCGGGCAGATCCAGGTGTTCCATTACGTACTGGCGGTCCACCACGGGCAGGCCGTCTTCAGCGGGCGTGCCCAGCAGGGCCAGGGCCAGATTGGCTTTTGCGGTGCGGTCTGCCGGCAGGGTGCTGTTGGGGCCGATGGCGATGTCGAAAGTGATGTCCAGGTCGGACAGGTTTACGGGCAGGTAAGCGGCCTGGCGCCGGCATTCTCCGTAGCGGTACACGCGGCCTTTCTTGTAATGGCGCAGGATGAGCCACAGGATTTTTTCGCCCGCGGCTTTTAGGAAGCTCTCGAAGAACCGCGCACTGGGGCGGATGCGGCGGTTGGTGCCTTCCTGCAGGCTGATAATGGCGCGGCCGCTGCGTATGCCCGAAGATTCCTTGCCTTCACTTACATCGTGGATGCCGCTGATGTCGTCGGCCAGGCGCAGCATGCGGTCATATACGGAATAGCCGTCGGCTGCGGCCGCCTGCGGGGGCACGAATTGCACACCGTCCATATGGGTAACCTGGATTTTTTCCGCCACGATATTCGAGATGTTGTCCGGGTCGGTAAGAGCGCCTTCTTCATACAAAAGCTTGGCGTTGCCCACGAGGCGCATATTGGCCATGATCTGCTGCATGATCATGTCGGCGTTTTCCTGAATAGGCGCCAGGTCGCGTACATCGCTCTTGCCCATGAATCCGCCGGGCACGGGATTGGCTGTGAATTTTACGAACGGAAAACCGGGGTAGGGGTTGGGCTCGTCGCGCAGGATCACATTGCCGCAGAAGGTCACGATGCGCCCGTTGGGATATTTCGGCATTTCAACCGGGTTTGTGTTCTCGCCGTCAACCCTGTGCATACTGTTGTCCTTGAAATAGCCTTCCACAAGCACGGTTTTTTTCACCCGGAATTTGAGTCCGTCGTCTTCATCGCCTTTGTCCCGGTCAGGATACAGCACCGAGAAGTCGGGATCGGGCTGAATTTTCTCTGCGGCAACGCCGTAGCGCGCGCGCAGTTCTTCCACATCCACGACTTTTGTGTGGAAGCAGAACCTGCAATCCGCGATGCTTTTTGCATCCGGGTCCGGGTAAAAATCCTCGATGGGCACCCGTTCAAAGACAACATCGCCCCGGAAATTTTTCAGTTTCCGATTCCACCAGATTTTGGCCACGGCGGCGCCGCACACGCGCGCCTCCTTGACCAGCGAATACAATTCTTCGTCGATGCCGTTTTCTTCCCACCAGTTGTCGAACACCTTGGTGAGAGTCTCGGCCAGGCCCTGGACGCCGCCAAGTTTTTCCACGGCCCTTTGCAGGGTTGTGGATTCCCATTCCGGCGCACCCGGGCCCGGGCTTTCCGGGTTGATGAAAATTTTGGGCCGGTTGTCCGTCTGGATAGCCGTCATGGTGTCGATCTTGGACGCCACCAGGGCGCTGCGGAATACGCGTTTCTTTTCGTCCTCGGTGACGCTGTCGGGATTCTGCCAGTAAATTTTCAGGCTTTTGTTCAGGTACATTTCGCGGTTGTAACGGATTTCCCGATGCGCCTCCTCGCATTTCCTGTGCGCCATCTCAAAGCGATCCTTGAGGAACTTCAACATCTGTTCGTGGTATTCCGTATCCGGATCCAATTTGATTTCTTCGCCGCTCATCGTTTTCCTCCTCAATTTGCGCCGTCCGCTGCGCGGAATCGCCGCGTTCTTTACGGGGTATAAAAAAATGAGACACTTAAAAGCGGACATGCGAAAATTGCTTCAGGCCTGAAAAATGGCTTTGATGGATCAAAAAGAGTAGCAATCACCGGCATTTATAGATTTGAGATAAATTTTGGATTTTTTTACGGTGGGACGAAAATAGGGTCTCAAAATGGTATTTTTGATTTCAATAATGAGACACTTTCTATAAGCAAAGCAGGTGCTATATTTTCGGTAACCATTCCATTTCTATAAGGAATTTAATTTGCATATAAATTAATAAATATGATATATTAACATTCGCAGAATTCATTTAAAGAACACGGGGTGGGATGGATATGTTGAGAAATCGATTTGGCGCGCTCATGGCGGCAGTCATGGTTTTTGCGATATGGGCAGCGCCTTCTTATGGCGGCAACCAGCTTGTGAGAGAGAGCGGCAAGGATCCCGTGGTTCTGGTCCACGGGTATGCCGGGTCCGTGCTCGGGCAGTTGTCCGTGGAAGGGTACTGGATTTATTACACCACCCGCTTTGCCATTGATGGATATGACGCATATAAGATTGCCCTGCCCGACGGCGCCCTTGCCGATGTGCGCGAGAGCGCGGCCAGGCTCAAGGATTTTGTGGATAATGTGCGCGCACGCACGGGGCGCAACAAGGTGGACATTGTGTGCCACAGCGAAGGCGGTCTCGTGGCGCGGTATTACATCCAGAACCTGGGCGGCGCGCAGTATGTGGATGATCTGGTGACTATCTCCACCCCGCACCGGGGCACCACTGTGGCGCACATAGGGCCGGGCAAAGCCTCCCGCCAGATGGAAGTTTATAATGATTTTCTCAATGAACTGAACCGAACCAACACGTTTCCCGGAGATGTCGACTATACAGCGATTCACAGCAATCACGACGAGATCGTGTTTCCGACCCCGAACGGGTTCTGGGAAGGCGCAGTGAATATCAATGTAAACCTGCTGGGGCACGCAGGTATCATGTTGAACGAGGATGTGTACCAGTCCGTTAAAGGCGCAATTTCAACGGATATCAGCGGAGGCATGAGCCGCCTGCCCGTGCAGATTCAACGCCCGTCCATGACAACGAATTCAAGCAGCGTCACCCTGGCAATCAATCCTTTCAACCACCACCATACCGATGAAGACATGCGGCAGATGCGGGTAAGCAACTGCCCGTTCCTCAGCGGTTCGGACTGGGAAAGCGTGTCCGGCGCGCGTTCCTGGCAACTCGACGGCGGCGAGGGCCTCAAGGCCGTGTACGTGCAATTCCGGCACAGCGGCAACTGGCTGTTTCCCAAGAAATCGCCGGTTTATGTGGATTACATTTTCGTGGATCAGACAGCGCCCGAAGGCGGTGTGAATATTATTCCCGACACAACGATCAGTTCGCGCGTTGATGTGGAAATCACGGCCAAAGACAATTCGGACAACTACAAGGAATTTAAAATCTGGAATGCGCTCATAGCGTTCGGCATCGAAGACCTGGGCGTTAAGGAAATGATGGTTTCTGTGAATGCGAATTTCAGCGGCGCGCAATGGGAGCCGCTGGCTTCGCGCAAAACCGTGGACCTGGGATCCGGATCGGGTTCGCGCGCCGTGTACGTGAAATTCCGCGACGGCGCCGGCAACGTGAGCAAAGCCTATTCCGATACTGTGAATCATATTGACCCCGTGGCCGACGGACTCACCATGGTGGACGAAGATGTCCGCAACCCCGTGGTGTTCGTGCATGGATACATGGGTTCGATAGTGGGTGATGTCAGCACCTATATCAATTGGGTATATTATGTGGAGAAACTCAAGCGCGAGGGGTTCAGCGTGCACCGCATCACATTGAGCGATGCGGGTTTGCAGGATGTGACCAAGAGCGCCGCGGAACTCAACGCATTCATTAACAGCGTTTTGTCCGAAACCGGCGCCGCCAAAGTTGATATCGTGTGCCACAGCGAAGGCGGGCTTGTGGCGCGTTATTACATCCAGAACCTGGGCGGCGTGAACAAGGTTGACGATCTGGTCACACTCTCGACGCCGCACCGGGGCACCACCGTGGCGACAATCGGCCCGGGCGTGGCCGCGCGCCAGATGGAAGTGGCCAGCGATTTTCTCAAGCAATTGAACAGCGGCGATATCACACCCGGCGACGTGGAATACACGGCCCTGTTCAGCAACGGGGATGAAATAGTCGTTCCCGGCAAGAACGGATTCTTTGACGGCGCTATGAATGTGAACTGGAATACATTCGGCCATGCCGGAATCCTGTTCCATCCGGATCCCTACAATGTTGTAAAATCCGCAATTTCCAAAAAATATATCGGCGTGTCGTCGGCCAGGGCAGTGGAGATCGCCTTGCCGGATATGGTTACGTCATCAGTGCAATGGCCGGTGAAACTATCTGGATACAACCATTACGACACGGATAAACGGCAGACACAGATGCTGATCAGCACCAGCCCCACTTTCCAGGGCGCGTCCTGGCAGGCGTTCTCAGAGAGCGCCACTGTTTCTGTAGCCGGCGAAAAGGACGGCCTTATCGGCGTGCATGTGAAATTCAGGCGCGACGGCGGCGCCGAGTCGCCTTCTTATGTTGATTACATGGTGCTGGACCGCACCCCGCCCCAGGCCGCGGTGGCCCTGGAGTCCCTGGACGAAGACAGCAATGTGGCCACGCTGAAAATTTCTTCGCATGACAATTCCGATGAATACGGCGATTTTGAATGGACCAACCTGCTGCACGCTTACGGCATCCTCAATATCGGCGCTTCGGCCATGATAATCAGCGAGGCTTCGGATTTTGCAGGCGCCAAGTGGGAAGCGCTGGCAGGGCAGAAAACCCTGCAACTTTCTCCCGGGCCGGGCAATAAAACCATTTATTCGAAATTTCGTGACCGCGCCGGAAATGAAAGCGACGTGGTGGCTGCGGAGGCAAACATCTTCGATGGTGTGAACGGGTACATGGCCCTGGAGCAGGAGAAGAATCCCGTGGTGTTTGTGCATGGATACATGGGTTCGATCGTGGGCGATGTGAGTGCTTATATCAATTGGGTGTTCTTTTACGAAAAGCTCAAAGCCGACGGGTACAGCGTACACCGCATAACAATCTCGGACGGGGCCATGCAGGATGTTACCGCCAGTGCGCAGGAGCTGTTCGATTTCGTGATGGATGTGCGCGCCAAAACCGGGGCCGCGCGTGTGGACCTTGTGTGCCACAGCGAGGGCGGTCTCATTGCGCGCTATTTCGTTCAGAAGATGGGCGGCGCATCCCTGGTGGATGACCTGGTGACAATTTCCACACCGCACCGGGGCACGTCCACCGCGCATATCGGGCCGGGCCTGGCCGCGCGCCAGATGGAGATCGCGAGTGAATTCCTCCAGCGCCTCAATGCCGGCGACGCCACACCTGGAAGCGTGGATTATACGGCTATCTTCACCAATGACGATATCACTGTGACGCCGGCAGAGAACGCCTTCTTCGACGGCGCGCTCAATATCAACACCAATGGATACAACCACGCCACGATTCTGTTTTCGGAAGAAGTGTACACATGGGTTAAAAACGCCGTGTCCCTGGATATCGGGCACAACGTGTCGCAATTGCCCGTGCACATCAATCTGGATGGCATGGTTACGTCTTCGCCGCAGGTTTCCCTCACGTTGAACTATTACAACCACGAGGATCCGCAGACCCCGCCCGCGGAAATGATGATCTCCAATGACAAATTGTTCCAGGGTGCTTCCTGGCAACCGGTCACCGGTTCCCAGGGCTGGACGCTGGACAGTGACAGAGACGGGCTCAAGGCCGTTTATGTGAAGTACAAATCCCAGGGCGGAGGCGAGTCCCCGGCTTATGTGGATTATGTGGTGCTGGATCGCACCGCGCCCCAGGCATCGGTGATGTTGCAGCAGGCCGGGGAGGGCGGTAGCCTGGATGTCTTTATTTCAGCCTCGGACAACACGCAGGTTTATGAGCAGTTGACCCTGGCCCATCTTTTGAAATCCTACGGCATTCTGGGAATCGGCGTCAGTGAGATGATGGTGTCTGCTTCGCCGGATTTTGCGGATGCTTCCTGGCAACCCTTTGCGGATAAGCTGGCGTGGGCGGCCGCGCCGGACGCGGATGCCAAACTCTATGTTAAAGTTCGCGATACCGCGGGCAACGTGAGTGATACATACACGGCGGCGTTTGAAGGCAAGCCCGATGTGGGACGGGAGATTCACGACCTGGCCGTGGATTTCCTGCTCCAGATGGATGCGGGCTGGACCTTTGTCTACATCCCGACGCAGCTTCCCGAAGAAATCCGCAGCGCCCTGGCCCAGGCCACCCGCCAGAAGGAGCGGCGCGCATATGATTTCAAGGAGCGCATGTTCCGCGATGTGAACGAGGCGTGGCAGGCAGCGGGCGGCTCCGCGTTCTGGGTGCACCTGGACAAGCCCCTGGAGCAGGCCGTGCAGTTCACGGTGAGCGGCGCGGGCGCGGCGCGGGCGGCATCCAACCGCATCGCCCTGGAGCCTGGCTGGAACGTGGTGGGTGTTCCCGGGTACCAGGCGCTTTCCCCGGATAGTGTGACCATCGTTCACGGCGCAGTTTCGCACTCGCTTGCAGAGGCAAATGAACTGGGCCTGGTGCTGGGCAGTCTGTTCGAGTTCAAGGATGGGTCCTATGTGGAAGTGCAGGACATGCAACCTTTCCGGGCTTATTTCATGCGGGCTTACCAGCCCTGTATTTTGCAGTTTCCCTGATGGATTCCAATGACAAAGAATCCGGTGGAATAACCAAGTTCATTCCGGAGTCTGTTTACACATGAAGCGATTTCCTTTTATTTGTTATGCCCTGTGCGCCGTGCTGTTGTGCACGGCTCATGCGGCGCGCGCGGAATTCGATTGCGGCGATGAAACCTGCGGCAAGCGCATCCAGGTCATAAGCGCGGTTATGGAGCTTTTGCGCGGCCTTGAATTCCGGCAGCCGGTTTCGCTGGAGCCGCAGTCGCCGCAACAGGCCCGAGAAAAGATCCTGGCCCTGCGTGAGCGCGAGGGCATGACTATCGCTTCCCTGTCCGCGCTGCAACAGGTGTACGGCGTCATGGGCCTTGTGGATGCGGGTTTTGATTTGAATGCCACATATGCGGAAGTCAACAGCCAACACGCGCGGAGCATGTACGATGCCGCCGGGGGCAAGGTTTATATTACCGAGCCGGGCAAGACTCCCGGGTGGGAATCTCCCATGGTGCGCAAAGCCATGGAAGCGCTGGGCCTGTCCGAGATTGAGTTTCTGATCGCCAGGGAACTGGCGCATGCTTTGCCCGCACAAAGTTTTGATTCCGGGGCGCTGTTCGATGCCGGTGGCAGGAACAGCGACCAGGCCCTGGCCGCGCGGTCCCTGGCCAACGGGGATGCGGTCATGTTGCTCGTGGATTTCCTGTTGCGGCACACGGGCGCCAACAGCCTGGCGCTCAAGAATCCGGGTCTGGCCATCGCCCAGTTCGCGCCGTCCGTGAATCTTGTGAACCGCCCCACGCTCGCCGGGCTTCCCGAAGCCGTGCGCGGGCGCATCACGTTCCCGTACGTGCAGGGCTACGATTTTGTGCTTGCCCTGCGCCAGTCCGGTGGATGGCCCCTTGTGAATGCAGCATACCAGAGCCCGCCCATGAGCACAGAGCAGGTGCTGCATCCGGAAAAATATCTGGAGCAGCGGGATGTGCCTGTTGAGATCCACTTGCCCCCCATGGAAGATGCGCTCGGGGGTTCAGCCGTGAAAGTGTTTGATGATGTGTTCGGTGAACTTGGTCTGCGAGTTTTCCTGGAGCACTGGCTGAATTCGGACGCGGAAGCCGAAACCGCCGCAGCCGGGTGGGGCGGTGACCATGTCGTTCTGTATCATTTGGGAGACAAGGCCGGCGCACTGTTGATCCTGTATACCACGTGGGATTCCACCGAGGATGCCATTGAATTTTCTTCATCCGCGGAAAGGGCGTTTGCTGCGCTTTCCGCATCCCGGGGCGGCGCCGTAAATATCCAGCGCCTGGCCCGCGACGTGATTGTCCTGTATGGCAATTCCGCCAATGCACTGAACACAGTGGCCACCACACTACTGCGCACAACCAAGCAGCCGGTGATCGCGCCGCCGCCCATGGTGGAGTCACTGGACCCGGACTCCGCGTTTTTCGATGAGCAGATATTTTACAGCATGCTCAGCCAGGTGCCGCCGCGCAAGCCCGACCTTTCAAAGAACTGGCGCATTTCGGGCAAAACCTATGAACACAAACAGTACAAATACCGCATCAAGGCGCCCAATGACAACTGGGTGTTCCAGCCGTTTACCCTGGGCAGCCAGGTCATTACAGAGTTTACGGCTTTTCACAAAGGGTATGTGGGTTCGGAAATCACGCTGGAATCTTTCGACAGGCCAGCACCCGGGGAAATAGACCCCCTGGACGACATGATCCTTTTCGTCAACCAGCAGATGGGCAGCTTTGAGGTGGTGAGCGAGCGCGAGACTAAAATCGCGGGCCTGCCCGCCCGGGAGGTCACGCTCAAGGGTGTGCTTATCCTTCCCATCACCGCGCGCTACACGGAATTGCTGGGCAAGGATCAGGTGTTTGTGTTCACTGCGGCTACCGCCAGCTACTTGTTTGAAAAGCTCGTGCCCGAGTTCGATGCATTCATCGAGTCTTTTGAATTATTGAACTGAATCCCCGGCGTGGCTATATTAATTGAATCCCTGTGCGGCTGTGGCCGCACAATGCTTTATTGCATGAAAGGAATTACCAGACATGAGCGCAGGAGCGAGCAAGCGGAGCTATCAAATCGGGGTTATGCCCGGGGACGGAACCGGCCCCGAGGTCGTGCGCGAGGGCGTCAAAGTGCTGGACGCCGTGGCCGCCCTCCACGGGTTTTTCGTGGATTACACGCACTATGATTTCGGTGGAGAGCGTTATCTGAAAACCGGCGAAGTGCTTCCGGATTCGGCCATCGACGAGTTCAGGAAACAGCAGGCCATTTTCCTGGGCGCCATCGGCCATCCCGACGTCAAGCCCGGCATTCTGGAAAAGGGCATCCTGCTGCGCACGCGCTTTGAACTGGATCAGTACATCAACCTGCGCCCGGTCAAGCTGTATCCCAACGTGGATACGCCGCTTAAGGACAAGGGGCCAGAGCACATTGATTTTGTAGTGGTTCGCGAAAACACCGAGGGCCTGTACGCCGGCGCGGGCGGCACACTGAAAAAGGGAACGCCTGATGAAGTGGCGGTGCAGGAATCCATCAACACGCGCAAGGGCGTGGAGCGGTGCCTGCGCTTCGCCTTCGAATACACGCAAAAACGCGCTCAGGAAAAGAAGCTCACCCTGTGCGGCAAAACCAATGTGCTCACCTACGCATTCGATCTCTGGGAGCGCGCTTTCCATGAAGTGGCCCCGGAATATCCCGATATCAAAATAGATTACGCGCACGTGGACGCCATTTGCATGTGGATGATCAAGAACCCGGAATGGTTTGATGTGATCGTTACGGACAATATGTTCGGAGATATCATTACGGATCTGGGCGCCATGATTCAGGGCGGCATGGGCATCGCCGCGGGAGGCAACATCAATCCCGAGGGCACATCCATGTTCGAGCCCATTGGCGGATCCGCACCCAAGTACACGGGGCAGAATGTGATTAATCCCCTGGCCGCAATCTGCGCCGCTCAAATGATGATCGACCAGCTTGGGGAAACAGCCGCCGCTGCGCGCATTGAAAAAGCTGTGATTCAGGTTCTTACTAATGATATCAAGAGTCTGCAGGCAGGCAGGATGGGCCATTCAACATCTCAAGTCGGCGATCTGGTTGTGAAATATCTGGATGCCTGAATGCATGATGTGGTCATATTGATGGGCCTCGCATTGCTTTGTTTCGCGCCGCCACCTTATTCTATTCTATAAAAATCACCGCCAATAGTAAGTTTTTCATTTGTGCCATACGATTGCGTTTTTCATATTATTTTGAAAATCAGCATAATTCCATCAGATAATCCCAAAATGCACGCTCGCGAAAAAGTGTCTCATTATTGAAATCAAAAATATGTTTTTGCCCCGCCTTTTTTGCAGATTCAAAAAAAATTTGAAATTTTTTTAGAATCATAAAAATCCCCTTTACTGCTTGGATTTATTTCAATTTGCTATGTTTTTTTATGCCCTTTTGTGGGCGCAGCATGTCCGCTTTTTAGTGTCTCATTTTTTTATACCCCGTGAAAAAGCGCGAAACACCGGCGCTGAGCCCGGCCGCGGGTTCCGCGGCCCAGGGCCGAAAATCACAAGTCACGGGAGGAAACCCATGGAAGACAAGGAAAGAGAGCAACTGCAGGAGGAGGCGCTGGAGGCTGCAAGCGAAAGCATCGCTGATACCGCCACAGCAGACTCAAACACCGACCAGGAAGGAGCCAGCCCCGAGGGCCAACCTTCCGAAAAGAAGTGGGCGAATCTCTTCGATTCCCCGGAGAAGCTGGAGCAGGCTTACGGGCATATCTACCGGGCGTTCCATGCCAAGAGCCGCGAACTGCAGGAAACACGCCAGGCTCTGGACAATCTGGTGCAGTCATTGTCGCAGCAGGGCGCACCGCAGGGCCTGCCCTTTGCCCAGCCCATGTGGACCGAAGCTCAGGCCGCATCCGGCGGAATGAACCCGGCTGTGATGCAGGCTGTTGCCGCCGCGCAGCAGACCGCACAGGAAGCACGAGACCTTGGAGAGCGCTTCCTGGTTTCAAGCGTGGAATCCCAGGTCAACAACTTCTTCAAAGAGCATCCCGAACTCGGCGACACCGAGGAGGATTTCGAGACGTTTGCCGATGAAGTTGCCATGTTCCTGGGCGAACTGGACGTGGATGCGCTCCAGAAAGTTCCGCAGGCCATGGAGCGCTCATACCGGATTATCCACTACCCGGAAGCCGTGCGCGAAGCCCGCAGAAAACAGGAGCAGGAGGAACGCGACGCCGAGCGGTTCGAGGTCGAAGGCTCAGGCGCAGGCTCCATGAGCATGCCGCGCAACCAGTCCCGTGAAACCAGTTTCCGCAAGCTCGTGCAGCGGCTCAAAACCGAGTCCGGGCTGTGACGCTTCACGCTGCAAAATTTGCTAAAAAGCAAAACACTCACGAAAAGGAAGAGGTGATTTATTCATGAGCAATCCCACAAAGTCCATCACCTGGGACAATCTGAATTCTTCGTCCATGGCCGAATTCGACCGCACGCTCAAGGACGGAATTTTCAAGAAGCATCTGCTGCTGCGCAAGCTCGATGAAAAGAAGAAAACCTACAGCGGGGGCGTGTACATCACCGAGCCCATCATGAAATCCATGGGCAACGGCGGATCCTACTCCGGCATGGACGTGCTCACACCGCAGGACAAGGAAATCGTGACCATGGCCGTGTTCGAGCCCGCGCACTACGAGACCGACGTGACCATCAGCTACACCGACGATCTCGCCAACCGCGGCCAGGCCCAGATTTTCGACCTGCTCGAAGCCAAGTACGAGAACGCCAAGAAGACCATGGAGTACCATCTTACAACGGCTCTGTTCGGTGACGGCGTCAAGGCCACTTATGGCAATGCCCCCATCGTGGGCCTCAAAGCCGCAGTGGCCATCGATCCCACAACCGATCCCGCGTCCGGGGTTTACGGAGGCATCACCCGCGATTCTTCAACCGACACGGATTTCTGGAAGAACCAGTCCAAGGATGAAACTGCGGGCGGGCTGGACGGCCTCACAATGCTCAAGCTCCAGAACCTCTGGGGCCTGTGCAGTGACGGTAATGAGCATCCGGACATCATCGTGACCACGCAGTCCATCTACGACAAAGTGTGGTCCCTGGCCGACGCCCGCCAGCGCCTGGGCAACGAGGAAGCCGCCAAGCTGGGCTACCAGTCCATCGACTTCAACGGCGTGCCGCTGATCGTGGATAAAAACGCCCCGGTCGGCTATCTCTATATGCTCAACACCGACTACATCTACCTCAAAGTCCACAAAGACGACGACATGGCGTCCACACCGTTCCTGCAGGGCACCACGCAGCTCGTCAAGGTCAAATACATTACCTGGACCGGACAGCTCGTGTGCGGCAACCCGCGCTACCAGGGCGTCATGTTCGGTCTCATATAAGGAGGGGGTGACACACCATGTCCAACATTTTCGATGAACTGACCGCAACCGGAACGACCCAGAAGTTCACGCTCGGCACAACCCGGCGCGTGGGCGGGCGCAACTACGTGTATGTGCAGCTCTCGGCTGATGCGCAGAGCCCCGCCGCCTATGGAGCTGTGCTCTACGGCACGCTCAGCGACAGCAACGTGGTGACAGATGACATCAGCACAACGCATCCGAACCTGGTGCGCGGCGTGGCCATCGGCGCCATGGCCAAAGGCGCTTTCGGCTGGATCCAGACCTGGGGCGGCCACAGCGCCGTGGCCACGGACGGAGGAGACGATATCGCCACGGGCGACGCCATCATCGGCGATCCGTCCGCCGACGGCGTGTGCGACTCCGTGGCCGCGGGCGCCGCACCCACGCACAAGATTATTGGTTTCGCCACGAGCGAGGACGTTGATTCCGCAGATACCGTGGCAGCCTACCTGATTCTCGAGAAAGGGGACTGACGGTCTCCGGGGAAGGGGCCCCTCCCGGGCTCCTTCCCTCTCCGTCATTTTATTATGCTTACATTCGACGCAGCACAACTCATGGATGCGGATTCCTACGGATACGACCCGCTTACGCGTTATGCCACGGAAACCGCCAACCACCGCATAGACGCCATGTGGTGGCTCAAGTGGATGCGCAACCTCAAGGAAAACGACCAGGCCATCGGGGCCTTGCCTCCTTTGTCGCTGCATTTCGGCGAGTGGTCCGGCAGCCCCTGCCTTGTGGCCGGGGCAGGCCCATCGCTGGAAAGAAACATCAGCCAGGTGCGCGAGGCGGCGCGCCGTGGCTGGCGTATTGCAGCCGTGGATCGCGCTTTCAATACCCTCAAGAGTAATGGAATTCATCCGGACATCACTGTGACAAGCGACGCGGGCCCCGGTGTGGCGGATTTCTTTGACAAAGAGTTTCTTCGCGAACCCGACACCTTCGCATTATGCGTGATTACCCATCCGTGTGTTTATGAAAAACTTTCCGGGTGCCGGCGCCGCGTGTTTGCATGCATTAATCCGTTCAGCGCATTCTGGAAATATGTGCAAAACAATTACCCCCAGGGCCTGTTGTGTCTGCGGCCTGGATACGTGGTCACTTTTTCAGCCGTGGACCTGGCGCAGTGGATGGGCAGCCGCCTTGTGGTAACCGTCGGCAACGACTTGTGCTGGCCTTCATACGCAGACGTGGATACACGCTACAAACAAGCGCGGCTCATGCACCTTCCGGACGGGCGCGTTACCATTCCCGCGTTCCACAAGGCCGCGCGCGCATTCCGCTTTTTCCCGGACCACCATACCAATGTGCGGTTCGCCGACGCGTCGGGCGGCCTGGTTCGCGGCTGGGAGAGGGTGAAACTTGAGCAAATCGTGTCCGGCTCGGACGCGGCATGAACAACGAAAAGAGGTGACATCATGAAATGGTCCGACATCATTACGCAAGTGCGCGACCGGCTGCAGGAGGAGAGCGAAACATTCTTCAGCAACGATCGGCTTCTGGATATCGCGCGGCGTGTGCAAATGGAAATCGCAACCGTGGCCGAGTGCCTGGAGTCATCCTGTGCCTGGGTCACAACCGCGGACATTATTGAATATGATTTGCCGCCCGATTGCCTGAATATGCAAGCGGCTACATGCGATGCCTATCCGCTCAATCAGGTGGATTTCCGCCGCGTGCACGCCAAGACGTATCCCGTGGGGCAACCCGCGTGCTATTACATTTTTGGAAACCGTATTGGTCTTTATCCCGCACCCTCGGGCCCTCTCTCGCTCAAGGTGTGGTACTCACAGCGCCCGCCACTGGGCGCCATGACCATCACGCACAGCGGTGTATCCGGAGCAACGTCCGCCACCGTTGAAGTGCAGGACAATGCCCTGGTGCTTGTGATCGCTGGCGGCGCTTATGCCGGTGTCAACACTTTCCAGTTTTCTGATGCGAATTACAGCACTGTCGGCAAACTCGCCGCAGCCATCACTGCGCTTAATAAGGGCTGGATTGCCTCGCGTGTTGCCGGCTGCAGTGAGGATGAGCCGGCATCAAATCTGGAAATCGCAGGTGCGGCAAGCGCATACCAGAAAACCCTCACCCTGGATTGTTCGATTAAATTGCCCGAGCAGTTCCAGTTCCTCATCGAACTGGGAACCATCTACCGCGCCTTGTGGAAGGATACCGAGTATGAAGCCGGAGAAGCGTATCGGCGCGAATATGTGGACCGGCTCGAAGCCCTGCGCCGGCTGTACGCGCGGCGCAACAGCCGCAGCGGCACGCGGCAACTGCGCGACGCTTACCGGTCTTCATCTCCCGGGTCCGCCGGCATACGTGTTTTTATCCCTTGAACCGCACGGAGGATATGTGCATGAAAACGTACAGTATTTTTCATATCAACGATTTTTCCGGTGGTCTCATGACCAAGGCCGCCCCCATGCAAATCAGCGACAACCAGGCCGTGGATTTGCTCAATTGCGAGTTCGATATGACCGGCGCCCTGGCCAAACGCAGCGGGTTTACCGCTTACAACAGCACCCCCATCCCCGGCGCAGGTCTCATAGACAACCTAATCCGTTACTACAAGAATGACGGAACGCGTATCCTGGTGGCCACAGCCAACAGTGCTTCGGCCAACAAGGTGCACAAAGGAACGGACGCCACTGGTACGTTCACTGAAATCACCGGGGGTTCGGCGCTCGACAAAGACAAGCCCATCGACATGCTCATATACCGCGACGTGCTGTTCATGTCCAACGGTAGCCAGCCCATTCAGTACTGTTCAGGCGGCGCATCCAAGGCCGATGTGTCTGGCTCGCCCACGCCACCCACCGGAAGCTGCATGGCCGTGTGCGACAACCGCCTGTTTGTTGCCGGGAACAGCGCCAACCCCAACAGGCTCTTCTTCAGCGGCATCGCACTATTTTCCGCCCTGCCCGCCGTGGACTTTCCCGCAACGAACTTCATCGATATTCCCAAACAGGACACCGGAGACAGGATCACCGCTCTGGCCGTGTACCGGGATGAATTATTTGTATTCCGCCGCAACGATATGTGGGCGCTCATCGGCAGCGGCCCCGAGGATTATTACCTGCAGGAAATCAACAACCGCGTGGGCGCCCTCAGCCACCGGGCCGTTTGCAACACGGGCGATGCATTGGTTTTCGCAGGCCCCGGGTGTATCCATGAATACCGGGATGGCGTCATGCTTGACATCGGCCGATCCATTGATTCGGTTATCACCGCCCTGGATTTCAGCCGTGTCAAAGTTTGCTGGTACCCGGCGAAAAAGCAGGTTTGGATCTGCGGCGGCACCTCGGCCGCATCCAATAATCGCGTGCTGGTTTACGATACCATGCTCAAGGCCTGGAGCGTGTTTGATCTTTCTTTAAATGCGCTTTGCCTGTTCTCGGGCGCCGGAGACTGCGGGGAACTCTATGGCGGCTCCCCCACAACCGGCGCTGTGTGGCGCATGGCAGACGGCTCATCCGATAATGGAGATGCGATTCCATTCTCTTACCGGACCAAGCACTTCGATATGCATATCCCTCAGAATATCAAGATATTCCGCCGCCTGTATTTCAACGTGAACACGGCCGTGGATACCGGCTCGTTCGACGTAAATGTATCGGTTGATTTTGGGCGGACCACGCAGTCCGTGTCAGATATCAGCTTCAAGGGGTTCAACCGCTGGGGCCATTTCGTGTATGGGCAGGCGCCCTATGGCGGGGGCTTGCTGCAAACAGCGGTTGTGCCCATGCAAAGCGGCATGGCCGGCCGGTACGCAAGCATTCAGATAAGCAGTTCAGACAAGAATCCCCTGACGATTTTTTCCATCGGGATTCAGAACAAAATCAAACCTTTGAGAGGTGAATGACATGGGATGGCAAAGCAGCCTTCTTGGCGGCAACGTAGTCAGTTCATACGAACATATCGACAACCTTCGCAACGATCTCACTGCGGGCAGGTTCTGGGACAACGGGGAGACAAAATACACCCGCGTGAGCCATGACGGCGCCAACGGCATCGTCGAGTCCAGCTTCGGCAACCTCGTGCTTAAGCGTGCGGGCGCAACTCTGCTCTCTATTGCTTCGGAAAGCGTGTTGTGCGAAGGTGATTTTGATGTTCGAAACGGCAATTCGGTTGTTGCGCACAATGCTGAAAATTCCGCATATGCATACATGTACCATGACGGCGCAAAGGCCGTGTTCGCTTCCACATACGGCCGTACACAATTGGCCGGCAATGCCAATCACCACGTGCATATCGGGTCCGGCGCAGGGCAGTCGCGCATTTATTTCTACGACGCCACCTTGGGTGAGTGGCGCTATATCTATGTGGACAACGGATCCGTGCAGGTGGGCGCATGAACGCAGAAAACATGAAAGACTTGCTGCGGCGGCGTTGCGACCTTTTGAATCGGCAGCTTGTGAATATCAATGACGAGTTTGCCGCGCTCAACATGCGGACCCGGGACCTGGAGCGCGTGCTGCTGCAAACCATGGGGCAGAAAATGGAAGCCGAATTATTGATTGCAAAACTGGAGGAGGATCCACATGCCGAATACCAATATCAGGACAGTCAAAACATGGGTGCCGGATCGGGACAAAGGTCCGGGCTGGTACATCAATCCGGAAACAGGCCGGCGTAAATTTGAAGATCTGAAAAACCATGCAATGAACGGCGAAATGAAAGCCGTGAACGAGGCTCTTGCAAAAGCTGGAATGCCTGAAATGTGGTCCATTCGCGTGGTGAACGGCCCGGGCGGTGAGCAGTGGGCCGTGACAGCAAATCCGGACTTCAAGCCCCCGCAGATTGGGCTCGGCATTGGCAAAGATGCGCAATGGTCCCTTCCGCGGGATTTGTACGGGCTGGGAACTCCCAATGATCCGCAGGGTCCGGTTAAATCCGCCAGAACGGCCCAGTTCACAAACTGGCTGGCGCGCTCGGACCTCAATGGTATTCTGGAAAAGTTTCCGGAATTCAAACCCTTCGCCGATGCATACATGCCCGTTGCTGAACGGTTTCTTCAGATCCGCGCTTCGCAGAGCATGCCGTCGTACCTGGTTAATACACGCACCGGAAAAGGCGCGGCCACTTCCGAGGAGATTCTGGAGCAATGGATGCGTATGGTGGCCCTGCAGAAAGGGCACGCGGATTTCGGAGTGCCTGTGCGCAGCATGCAGGACATCGCCCCGTATCTTCAATTGCAGGGGGATCGAGGCCTGGCGCCGTTTATTGATTATTACGCGCAGGAAAGCAAAAGCTGGCTCAATAAGAATTTACCCACAATCCTAGGCGGGTTGAGCCTTGTGGGCTTGAGCCCCGTGGCGGCCCTTGGCAATGGCCTGGGGTCTGTGCTGGGCAGCAGCATCGCGGGCCAGGCTGCGGCAGGGGCCGCCGCCTCTGCCGCCCTTGGCGGCGACGCATTGCAGGGGGCTCTGCCCGCGTTGCTCGGCGGGGTGGGTGATAAACTGGGCGCCGCCAATCTGGGCGCGGGAGGCCAGGCCGCATCGCAAGCTCTTCTGTCCGCTGCGCAGGGGGGCAACCCGCTTGCCGCAGCCTTGTCATCCTTTACGCAGAGTAAAACCGGCGGCGCGGACCAAAACAATCAGGGAGGTATTTCAAACATGGGAGATTTTAACTGGAAGGATATTCTGGCCACGGCAGCAGCGGGCGCGCTCACAGGCAATTCCGCACCCACGGGCGCTGCCGCCGCCGCGGCGCTGCAATTGTTAAACGGCAACACAGGCATTCTTCCGCAGAACACGACCGGCGATGCCCTGGGCGCCTTGCTTCAGGGTTATGCGCAGAATAAGCTGCAAGGCGGTTCCGGCGCACAGGGCGCCGCCGATGCTCTCGGCAACTTGCTATTCGATCAGTATTTGTCATCCGGAACACTGGACGACAAGCTGCGGGACATGATCGGAATTCCCGACGGGCTTGGTGGCGCTATCCAGAATGCCCTCCCGCAGGGGACTTGGGATGTAATGCAGGACTGGCTGCGCAACAAGATTTCAGATGAATTGAATATACCCCGGGAAACAACCGGGAACAGCGCATCCACCGGCGCTTCATCACCCGGCTCCCAGGCAGGAACGGCGCCATCTGCAACGGATATCTACTCCCTTTTTCAGCATTTTTATAACAGGTTGCCCGCAGGGGATGCAGGGTTCAAGGATGCCCTGGATATGCAACACGCGGCCACGCAGAAAAGCCTGCAGAGCCAGTACCAGGACCAGCGGCAGGCCCTTAACGCGGACCTCAACAGGCGTGGGCTGTATTCATCGGGCATTGCTCTTCAGCAACAGAGTCAGCTCGGCGAGCAGTTTAACAACGCCCTGGCTGATGCTTCGAGCCAGCGCGCCCTGGATATTTATTCAGCCCAGCAGGCACAGGAACAAAACCGCCAGCAGCAGGCATGGGATATGGCCCGCACTGCGGCATCCCTTGGAAACACGGGTGCGGCCTATGCTGGAATACCCGCTCAGGAAACGGCTTCCGCCCAAGCTTCGCTCAACCCATTGCAAACACTGATTAAAACTATTTTGGACCGCAGTACGCAGCAGCAGTCGCCTCAGCAGCAGCCCGCATCCCAGACACGGCTCCCGGCGATGAGCCAGCCGTCATCTATTCCGCAACTGCCCGCGTCACAGGGAGCCGCCGCCACAAACGCCGTCCCCATGTTCACATCACGCACGGGGGAACAAACACCTGGCGGCAGTACGATAGGCGCGGCAAGCAAACAGCGATTCACGTTTTCATCATCGGCAGGGGCTCTTCGCTCAACTCCGGCGTTAACCGCAACTGGCGCCTCGAGCGCAGGTAAGGCCAGGAAGCCGTTCAAGTTTTCCTATCTCGGCTGAATCACATACGCCGATGCGTAACAATCGCGAAAGGAGAGTGATATTATGCCGCGCAATATTTTTACCGTGGTCATTGACCGCATGATTTCGGCAGCGCGCGTTAAAGTGCGCAATGAGGATGATTCCATAACCTGGGAAGTGGACGCCAGCACGGGTTACGGCAGTGTTGCCGTCAAGGACATGAAGCCCGATGGAACAAACAGATTGCCAGCCATGGATGCCGCATCACGCGCCGGATACCAGGTCATCACAGACGGGACAAATACCATGCCAGCGGGCGATGCGCCCGCGCGCGCCCTGTACGCCAAATGGGTGCCCGAACGCCCGGCCAGTGATCTCGATGCTTCCATTATTATTTTCAATCATGGCACAGTCACGGCAAACTGGAGCACCAACACAGCCGCGGCCGTGGCCCAGAGCGCGGACCGCGATCTGTGGATCACCGATGTGAGCCTGGTTCCCACAAGCGACCCCACATCGGAAATCCAGACGCAGCACATTCCATTTCAATTGTTTGTCGAAGACACCACGGACTCTCAGTACAGGCAGATTCTTCTTGGGGGAATCCCCGGCAACACGCATTTCATTTTTAACACACCGCTCAAAATATCCCGTTCGCACAACTGGCGCACGGGCGTGAAGCTGGGCGGGGCCGCCAATCTGAACATCTACGCGGTCATCAATGGATTCGAGGAGGCTTGATCATGGTATTTCGATTCACAAAAAAGACATATCCCGACGGGCTTGTGCAGCTTGTGGTGGAAGCTGAAACCGCACCCGGAGTGTATATTGTTCTGGGCGCGCGCGGCATCCCCGCGGTCCTGGCCGACGACAGCGAGTATCTCGAAAATCTGAAACCCGTGGCCTTGAAAGAGTTTCTGGCCCACGTGTCCGAGCAGGCCCCGCCGGGCGAAGCATCCCTGGGTGTCATCGTGGATTAGATGCGCATTGCACTTAATGCGTATGCCTGTCCCGCAGCGCCGAAACAAGGAGGTGAAATTCATGCCGGATCCCGGATTGGATCATGATTTGCTGATCCGCATCGACGAAAACGTAAAAGCCATCAAGGACCGCTGCGCCGTGTGCGCCCGAGACCTTGAGGAGCACGAAGATCGCATCGCTTCTCTCGAAGGCGAGGTCAAAGCCGTGAAAGTGCAGCACGGCATTTGGAGCGCCCTGGCCGTAGGCGTGAGCGGCGCTCTTTCCGCAGCCCTGCGCTGGGTCAAATAACATGACTTCGCCCTGGCCATATCGAGCCGCAACAAACATAAGAAAATGAGAGGTCACATCATGGAATATATCGATAAAATTCTCACCCCCGAAACTCTGGGCTTCGGCGCCGCCGTGGCCGCTCTCCTGCTCGCCAGGAGTAAATTTTTCACCGAGCGCGATTATAAGCGCGCAAAGGAATTGCTGGATATGGGGCATTCCCTGGCTGAAATTGCCGGCAGGACCCAGTTGAAAATCCATCAGATTCAGGGTGAACTGCAAGACAACGACGCGGAGAGTTCCCTAATGAAGACAATTCAGCGAAAGGGCAGGAAGGCGATTCGAGGCTGGTTCTGACATCGGTTTAATTATTAAGGAGGCCGATATGCAGGAGACGAATTATTTCAGAGCAGTTCCAATAAAGCCGCAATCTGGTTGATCAGGGGCTGGGCCGCGTCTTTTTTTGTTGGGTTGAGCGAAGCCCATGGTAATGTTAATTTGCCAAGCTGCTCTGTTTGGCTTTTTGTCAGATGTTTCTTTTCATTAACCGCGACTAATATTTTCTTTTCCTGCAAGTCGACTTCCCCCTGGCCAAGTTCCTGTTTTAATATGTCAATTTGTTTGGCGAAGGAATCTGCGGAGGCGCAATCAAGCACGAACAGGAAAACAACAACGCGGTGCATGTGGCGCAGAAACCAGTTGCCCAGGCCCTGGCCATCGGCTGCGCCCGCACACAGGGCGGGCAGGTCCAGAACTGTAAAGCGTGCGTAGGGCGAGACTTCACACACGCCGATATACGGTTCCGTGGTGGTGAATTCATATTCAGCGATTGTGGATTTGGCGTTGGTGAGGGCCTGCATCATAGTGGACTTGCCGCTGTTGGGCAGGCCGATGAGGGCCACGTCCGCGGGGATGGAGTATTCGAGGATGATGCGGCGTTCCTGGCCGGGCGTGCCGGGCGTGCACTGCTGGGGCACGCGGTTGGTGGGCGATGCGAAGCGCACGTTTCCATCGCCGCCCCTGCCGCCCTGGGCCACCACAAGCTTGTCCCCGTGCGCCACGAGTTCGCCCAGTAGTTCTTCGGTTTCCTCGTCCCAGGCTATGGTGCCGATGGGCACATGGATGACGCAGTCTTTGCCGCCGCGGCCCTGTTTGCGCGCTTTGCGGCCCGCGGTGCCGTGTTCGGCTTTATAGGTGGATTTATGCCGGATGGAAGACAGGTCCGGCACTTTATCGCGGGCTTTGAGGACAACATCCCCGCCGTTCCCGCCGTTCCCGCCGTCCGGGCCGCCCCGGGGAATATATTTTTCACGCCGAAAACTCACGCAGCCTTCTCCGCCGCGTCCGGCTTTTACTGTGATTTCAACCTTGTCGATAAACATGTTCGGCTCTGATTTCTTTTTGGGACACGCGCAATGCGTCCGCTAATCCTTCCGCTGTTGTTATCTCGGTTCGTGTGGAAAGGGTTGTGGGGTGGGCTTGCCGGGCCGTGCGATCAGGACCAGTCCTCAAGCCCTTCCTGAACGGCTTGTTTAAGCGACCCCACGATATCCGTGATGCGCAGGGCGTACTTGCCGTCGATGACCATGACTTCTCCGCGCGCAACCAGGCGCTTGTTAACCAGGAGGTCGATGCGGTCGCCGGTGCGGGTATTCAGCTCCAGCACGGAGCCGGGCTTCATCTGCAGGACGTCCTTGAAGAATTTGTCGGTGCGGCCCAATTCCACGCTGACCTGCATGCCAACGTCGTGGATCATCGCTATTTTGCGGTCTTTCTGCTTTTCGGCCATGCCCTGCCTCCGGTTGTCATCGCGCAGATTGTGCAGTGCTTGTCACGACCCGCGTCCATCCTTAGATTACAAGGTATATCGGCAATCGTCCATATACATTAACATAATTCCGAAATTGATGCAACACGCAAGCCAACGGCGCCTGTTCATGCCTGAAGCTTTCTGCGGTTTTCCAGAAACGAGTCCAGGGTGCGGCTTGTGACCTGATGGATGCCCGTGTCTACGATACGGGATTCGGGGATGCCGCGCATCACCGTGTCCAGGCCGCGCCGCGCGATTTGATACAGGAAATCCATGAGGCGGAAGCCCATGGAGTAAGGGCGCTGGGCCACGGTCATCTGGATGATGTCGCGGCGCAGCAGTTCCAGGAGCCGCTTGCCTGCGTCCATGGATACAATTTTCACCTGGCCGGCCCGGCCCGAGGCTTGAAGGATTTCCGCATTGATCCTGGCGGATGTGCCGGAAGCGCAGAAAATGCCTTTAAGGTCCGGGATGTCCCCCAGGGTCTGTTCCGCGGCTTTGCGCATGGCCGCTTCGTTTTCCTGGCCGCAGACCTGGCGAACGATTTCAATGCGCGCATAGCGGCCCATGACTTCGCGGAAGCCCTCAATGCGCTGCTTGCAACTGTTCACAGTCAGCGACGGCGTGTCAATGATGATCCTGCCTTGAAATTCAATGAGTTTTGCAAGCACATAGGCGCATGTGTTGCCGGCTATGCGGTTATTGGTGCCAACAAAAAATGAACGTGTGGATTGCGGGGCGTCGGTGTCGAATGTAATGCAGGGGATACCGGCGTTTGTGATGCTCTTGATGATGGCGGGTGCGCGGCCCGCATCCAGGACCGCCGCAGCCACAGCTTTTACATCCGGGGCTCCGGCGATGCGTCGGGCTGTGTGCTCCTGCCACCTGGTAATGTCATTTTCGTGGCTCACTTCCGGGCCTGGCGCAAGGTATTCCACATCTATCTCGAAATGTTCGCGCGCGGCATTCACGCCCCGCTCTACTTCGCTCCAGTAGGGGTCGAAGGAACCGCTCAACATGCTGAGAATGGCAACTTTCATAATCAATAATATTGTACTGTGTTCCGAAGATTAGTGCATGGTGTTTGATTTTATTGATCTTGAAGGGGCCGCAGTACGGGCGGGTTTGTGGAGATGTCCATGCGCAGGATTCCTGCTGATGTGCCCAGCCAAACGGTGTTCCCCTCTGGCTCAATATCATATACCGCAATATCCTGGCGTGGAATTTGTAATGTGGTGATGGTGTTGTGCTTGATGTCAGCGCGCACCAGGCAGCCCGGCGCGGACTGCATGGATGACACGGCGGCCCATATTTTGCCGTCGCGTTCGATGCAAGGGGACGCAAGAACCCCGGACCGGCCGCAGGGCAGCGGGGTGCTGATCCGGTTCGCGCCGGTGAACAGGTGCGCGTGCGTGTCGCTGATGACCACGGCATGATTATCGTCGGGGGCGCACAGGCGGAGCGTTTCATTGCCTAAAAGGGTTTTGTCGGCAGTGAGATGCTGCAGCTTGTTTTTACTGAACAGGTACTGGTATCTGAACAAGTGGTTGTCGCGTGCGATCCACACGGTTTTCCCGGCAAACACTGCATGCGCAGGGTGCAGTTTCCGCCAACGGTCGGGGATGTCCAAAATGGCGCTCCACGTGTCTTTACGCAAATCGTAGCGCAGTACGCGGCCTTCTCGGGTGGCGATGATGAGATCATCGCGGTGCTTGATTACGGCCATGGGCGGGTGCGCGGTTTTCCCTGAAGTGGCAACCGTGTGGCGGGGCGGGGTGCAGGAAATGTCGTCTGCGGCGCAAATGTGAAGCTTGCCGTCCGGGGTCGCCAGCACGAAATCATTTCCCAGATGGAAAAATTTCGTATCTACGGAAAATGTGCGCACATTCCACACCGCATCGGTGCGGTCATTCATGGCCAGGCTGTATCGCGATGCGCCCCAGATGCGTGCGCCGTGTTTTTCCAGTTGCGTGGTGGCCAGGTGCTCCAGGGCCAGGGGAAGGGACACGCGCGATGATTCCAGGCCTTCAAAATTCTTTTCCAGAATGTCCGCCACAGCACATGGCGGCAGCACGGATTTTGCGGGCTGGCTTGTATCCGGATTGAATTTCATGGTTTTGCCCGAGGGGAAGCCCAGCCATATTTCGCCGCCCAGGACCGCGGCCAGCGGCTGGTAACTTGAATTGAAAACATCGGGCAGGCTGAAGTACTTGATAGACTCCCGCACTGGGTCGAATCGCGCCAGGCCTTTGCTGGTTGTGATAATGAGATTTCCCTGCAAGCGCCCCGCAATTATAAGGTTGTAGCCGCGGGATGATGAAACGATTTGCGACCACTGTTCTTTGAGCGGGTTGAACTTGCCCAGGTTGCGGTGTGAGGAGTACCAGATGGCGCCGTCGCCATCGGCCAGGATGCTGTTGATCAAGCCCGGGTCACCGCTTTTGACAGGGGTGCGGTATGCGGACACGGTGTTGCTTTTGATGTTGTAGGCCATGAGCGTGTTGGCGTAATAAAACCAGACATGGGTTTCGGTGGGAACAATGGGTCCGCTCCATTTGTGGTACGGGATGCGCGAAAATGGAAGCGGGCAGTCCAACTCTGAGTCAGCCTTGTTGATGGTGCAGATATTGCCCTTGACTTCTCCAAGCCAGAGAACGTTTCCAGATGATGCCATGGCCCGGAAATCGTGGTTGGGTTTCTTTTTGTTGAAGACGTGGAATTCTTCCCACAGGTGCAGGGCGGGGTCGTAGCGCATGACACGGTCCGAGAGAAGCAGCCACGTGTTCTGCCCGTCGTGCGCAGCGTCGAGAATGAGCTCGCCCCGCTGGCGGATATCCTGTGAGCGGCATGTGGCGGCATCGGGTGTGCAGTGAACTACGTCGAATTTGCGGACAATCCAGATTTCGTTTTGTGTGCGGATCATGCGGCGCGGCTTATTTTCAAAGGCTTCATTAATCACGATCTGTGTGGATTCACCGGTCTCGATATTTGTGCGCTGGATTCCGATCCCGGTTCCGGCCCATAGCACGGGGCCGTCCTTGACCAGGCTGTAAACCGTGGCCCAGGCCGGGAATTTCCCGGCCGCGGCCGGCAGGGCCGCCAACAGTAATAAAAATACCACGGCCAGGGCGGGGAGCCACTTACGGCGCGGGTTGTTTGAGCGCATGTTTTGTCGCAACACTTTGTTCACGGGAAATCATTATAGCACAGAATCCGTGCGGTTTGCCGCAAGGGGCGGCCGATCACGGTTTAACGAGCAGGGGCGCATGCGCCAGAACGGCTTCAATACCGGTGTGTAATTCAGGATAAAGCGTTTTGAAATCAGCGGTGTGCGCCCTTGTGAGGCCCGACTCCGGCGCATCGAAATCGCACAACAGGTTGAAAAGCCGTTCCCGGTGATCGCGGGACAGCCGCCGGGTCACGGCCCGGGCCGCCAGTTCCATGAGATGAATCCCGGGCAGGCATGCCTGCATGCCCGATTCGCGCCACCACCGGGCCACGGTTTTTTTGGGTCCGCGCCCGAATCCGCCGCAGCCGGGTGCGGCGCGCATGAGTTGGTGCGCCATGCCGCCGCCCGGCTCTATGCGTGTGCCCACGGGATAGTTGCGGCAGCATGCAGGCCGCGCGGTGTGCACCGAGCACAGGTTGTTTTCATGAAACATACACACGCCTCCGGGCGTGCGGAGCGACGCTATGGGCACGCCGTTGAGCCCGGCGTCGCGTTGTACATCACAGTATACATTGAGAAATCCGGCCGAATTCATGCCCAGGCCGCGCGACAGCAAAAAGATATCCTGGGGTGTGAGCGCGATGTAGCGATCATCCCGGCAGCATGCGCCGCACATGCAGCAGTCGAACTGGAATGAATCTTCGGGCGCCAGGTTTGTTTCCGGACATGGAGTCGCGTAATTCATAGGTTATTAATATAATCGGACAAAGTGTGAATGTCTGTATTTCGCGTTTCGAACCCCATGAGCCCGGAATTGTGAGCGGTACGCATTTAAATTGGAGCAGGGGCGCGCCATAATAAAGGCGGAACAGTTGCACGATGAGCTGTTGTAAAAGAGAATAAGGGTTACGGTAAGATTGCCATGGCGGAAAAAGATTTGCCATCAACGGTAGTGGTTAAAGTCGGGTCATTGACCCTGGCCGATGAACAGGGGAATATGGACCCCGTGTTTTTGAGCGGCTTCGTATCCCAGCTCGCGGCGCAGCACAGGGCCGGACGGCGCATCGTGCTGGTCACATCGGGCGCGGTGCGCACCGGCGTGGAGCGGCTCGCCCTGCGCACGGACCATCCGCTCAGCGTGAGCGACAAGCAGGCGGCCGCGGCCGTGGGGCAGGGCCTGCTCATGGAGCGCTATACCGCCCTGTTCGAGGAGCACGGGCTTATAGCCGCCCAGGTCCTGCTCACGCGCGATATCATTAATTACCGCCAGAAATATCTGAATGCGCGCAACACCCTGATGCGCCTGCTCGAACTCGGCGTGGTTCCCGTAATCAATGAAAATGACACCGTGGCCGTGGACGAGATCAAATTCGGCGACAATGACGCCTTGTCCGCCATAGCAGCAATGCTTATTGAGGCCGACCTGCTTGTTTTGCTTTCGGATGTTGACGGGTTGTATGACAGCGATCCACGGAACAATCCGGACGCGCGCCCCATCCGTGAAGTGCATGAAGTGGACGCGGGCATCGTGGCTGCCGCGCGGGGCACGCGCGGCGGCGGGGGCACGGGCGGCATGACAACCAAGGTGCAGGCCGCGCGCCAGGCCATGGCCGCCGGCATCCGCACCATTGTGGCCCATGGCCGCACCCCGGACATTGTACAAAAAACAATTTCCGGAGATTTTCCCGGCACCGTGTTTATTCCCCGCGACAACGGGCTCACCAGCCGCAAAAAATGGCTGGCCTTCGGCATTACGCCCGAAGGGCGCATTATCATCAACCAGGGCGCGCGCGATAAAATCGTGTCCGCGGGCACGAGTCTCCTGCCGGTTGGCATTGTGGCCGTGGAAGGCCGGTTCGGCGCGGGCGCCAATGTGGAAATCGTGGACGAGCAGCATCATGCCGTGGCGCGCGGCCTGTCCAACTATTCGGCTGATGATGTTAATAAAATAAAGGGAATTCATTCCGAAAAGATCGAACAGATTCTGGGTTATAAAATCAGCGACGACGTGGTGCACCGCGACAATATGGCGGTTGTTTGACTTTCGCACGTTGTAGCAAATGAAGGGGAACACAGGACATGTCGAAAAAAACACAAAATATGACGGAAATGGCTCAAAACGCGCGCGAGGCGTCACTTGCCCTGGCGCGCCTGGACGCGGCGAAAAAGAATCGCGCACTCAAGGCCATGGCCAATGCGCTTCGTGAAAACAAGGATTTGATTCTTAAGGAAAATGCCAAAGACGTGAAGGCTGCGGAAAAGCTGGTGGCCCAGGGCAAGCTGGGCAAGGCCCTGCTCAAAAGGCTCGCCGTGGATGAAGTCAAGCTTGAAGGAATGGCCGTGGGTGTGGAAAGCGTGGCCCTTCTTGCCGATCCCGTGGGCCACGTGCGGGAAACCCTGATTCTGGACGACGGCCTGGAACTCAAACAGGTGAGCTGCCCCATCGGAGTCATCGGTGCGGTATTCGAATCGCGCCCCGACGTGGTGCCGCAGGTGTCGTCCCTGTGCCTCAAGGCCGGCGATGCGGTGATGTTCAAGGGAGGCAGCGAAGCCGCGCATTCCAACCGCGTGCTCGCGGATGTGCTGTCCCGGGCCGCGCAGACCGTGCCGGGTATCACCAGCGGCGCCATTCAACTCATCGAGACCCGAGAGCAAGTTAACGCCATGCTCCAGCTTGATGAATATATTGATTTGCTCGTTCCGCGCGGAAGCAATGAATTTGTGCGCTATATCATGGACAACTCGCGCATCCCCGTGTTGGGCCATGCCGACGGAATATGCCACGTGTATATCGACAAGGACGCTTCGCTCAACATGGCGTGCGATGTGGCTTTCGACTCCAAGGTTCAATATCCCGCTGTGTGCAACGCCCTGGAAACCCTGCTTGTTCACAAGGACATCGCCGCGAAATTCCTGCCGCAGATTATGAAGCGCTACAGCGCCGCAGGTGTGGAAGTGCGCGGCTGCCCGCGCGCGCGCAAGGCCGCCCCGGGCCTGGGGCTCAAAGCCGCCACAGAAGCCGACTGGAAAGCCGAGTACCTGGACCTTGTGCTGGCCGTGCGCGTGGTGGACTCCCTGGCCGATGCCGTGGCGCATATTAATAAATACGGCTCCGGCCACACCGAATCCATTGTGACTAAAAACAATAAAAATGCAACGGAATTTATTGCCGGCGTGGATGCGGCCTGCGTGTTCCACAACTGCTCCACGCGTTTCTCGGACGGGTTCCGTTTCGGCAAGGGCGCGGAGATTGGAATCAGCACGAACAAGATTCATGCGCGCGGCCCCGTGGGCCTCGAGGGCCTGGTGATTTACCGCTATATTCTCAAGGGGAAAGGGCACATTGTGGCCACATATGCGGGCCCCGATGCAAAGCCGTTCAAGCACATCAGAAAATAGGGCGCCCACGCCGCGTACGCTGTGCGATTGCAGACTTATAAAACCAGTGCATTGTCCTGGCCGGTCCGGCTTTTAAACCGGTTGTTGCGATTTATTCAATTTTGTACTATATCGTGACCATGTCATTTTTAAGAGTTATACCAGCATCCGAAAAACTACGGGTCTGCCGAGTCCTGATGGCAATTGGGTTGCGCAGCCGTACAATCGCTTTACAATATGATCCGGTGCCTTGATATGGAACAGAAGAAAAACAGAAGCGAAGTGCGCGTGATTGCCAAGAACAAAAAGGCGTATCACGAATTTGAGATTTTGGAAAAGATCGAAGCCGGGCTTGTGCTGACCGGGTCTGAAGTCAAGAGCCTGCGCGACGGATCGGTGAGCATCAAAGAAGGTTATGTGAAAATTCGGGGCGGCGAGGCCTGGCTTGTGGACACGCATATTTCGCCATACAAGAATGCGGCGCCGGGCGCGCAGCACAAGCCGTTCCAGCCGCGCAAACTGCTATTGAGCCGCCGCGAGCTGAATTCTTTGATCGGCAGTGTGCAGCGCAAGGGGCTCACCCTCGTTCCTCTTTCGCTCTACTTCAAGGGCAACTGGGCCAAGCTGCAAATCGGTCTGGCGCGCCACAAGAAACAATTCGACAAAAGACAGGATATTATCAAGAAGGAAACCGAGCGCGACATGGATCGCCGCGTGAAGTCGCAGTCCATGCACAGGGATTAAACACCCTGCGTAACGGTTCTTTTTTGAAGTCAGGTTGCACCCGGCGCGGAAAAATAGCGCTGCGGGTGTTGATACAGTGGATCCGTCATCTTACAATCTGGAGAGAAGGGGGCGTCAGGGTTCGACGGGGTTACGAGCCACCTGGACTGCAAGCCGAGTTCTCCGCAATCTCGTTAAAAAGGCGGGACACTTAAACAACAAGTGCGAACAACAATTTAGCTCTCGCCGCTTAATGCGGTGACGTCACCTGCGTTTTGCCGATCGGATGCAACGTGGCGCCGCTAGATCGGATAGGGAAGCCCGATACCCGGTAGGGCCGACCGAAACCTTTCCGGGATAAGCCGCATCGCATCCCGCCTGCCGGAGGCGCTGCGGACGAAACTCAAATGACAGGACAAGCTTGTAGACGTCGGGGTGGCAGTTTCTTCGGACGCGGGTTCAAATCCCGCCGCCTCCAAACCCATCATGCGGTTATCTTGCAACACTTCTGAAAACTTTGAAGAAGGTACCGTGTTCCGCGCTCTGGAATTATCACAGGAGCGCGGATTTATTTTTTACCGGGCATTTTTAGGCATAATAGCATACTGATCGGATCAACAGGGATCAACTCGAAAAGGCGGGAATGGTATTGTTCACAAAAATGAAATTCCGGTTATTTCTGGTTTTCGCACTTGCACTGGCTTTTGCGCCCCGGGCCGCCCGCGCCGCGCATGGTGAGTTGCAACGCACCATCAATGCGCAGTCCAATGCGCTCAAAGCGGAAATTACGTTCGCCACGGATTTTCATATCAAGACATTTACGTTGAATAATCCGCCTCGCTTTGTTGTGGACATGGAACCGGCCCTGTTACCGGACGGCGGCACACCCGGAGGAACCACATTCAAAGTGGATTCACGCGGGATCAAGTCAATCCGCATGGCTCAGAACAGCCGCAACCCGGACCGCGTGCGCATGGTGTTTGATCTCAAAACAGCGGATACAGTCCTGACTTTGGCAAAAGATCCTGGCAAGCCGCGCCTTGTCATCACCGAGCCGGGCGCCGATGCCTCGCGGCACAAACCCGCAGTCAGCAATCCCAAAATCAGTAAATCCGCAAAAACCACAACTCTGACCTTTGATGTTTCTGCAAAAGACACCGGGGTTTCCATCAAAGAGCGCGCCGGAGAAGGGTTCGGGCAGGTTCTCGAAATCACTTTCCCCGGTTACTCCAAGGGGCCGTCCGGTATGGATATCAGCGCCGGCGTGGTCTCTGCACTTGAGTGGACGGAAACTGCGGATGCGGCTGTGGCCAGAATTAAAAGCCGGGTGCCTGTGGCATTCAAGATGGACAAATCCGGCGGACAAGCGGTGTTGCGCCTGGAACAACCGGCTATGAGCACGACGCATATCTGTGTTGATCCTGGACACGGGGGCAAGGATTCCGGCACTGTGGGATTCGACGGCACCACGGAAAAAGAAATTGTTCTTGACATCTCGCTTCGTTTACGGGACATGCTGCAAGCTTCCGGGGCGCGCGTCACCATTACCCGCAACAGCGATTATTATCTCACGCTGGGCGCGCGGGTCGACGTGGCTAACAATTCCGGGTGCCAGTATTTTGTGTCTATTCACGGCAATGCCCTGCCCGATCATGACCGCAAGCCGGACCGGCGCGGCGCCCAGTCATACCACTACGGGGAGTCCAGCAAAGACTTCGCCGACACCATGCTCAAGGAAATGGTTTTCATGATGGGCGTGGGCGATATGGGCATGTATGAACGCAAGTTCTACGTGATTCGCAACACGAACATGAAAGCCGTGCTTGTGGAAATAGCATTCCTGTCACAGCGTGATGACCTGGCCTTGCTCAAAACACCCGAGTTCCGCGAGAATGCCGCGCGCAGCCTGTATAATGGGCTTGAATCCTATATGGGGATGCATGGCGCGCGCATGAAGCCTGTTGCTTTGCCCGCCGCCGTGGCAAAGCTGGTTCCGCGCACGCCGTATTATATCAACAGCGCCGGGGAAGCGCGCTTCGCGGAAATGCCTTCAGACCTCAAAGAACTGCCGAATGAAGCCGTTCCCGCAGTTGTGGCAACGTCTTCACCCGCGCCGTCCATGACCGTGGTTTCTCTTCCCTCAAATGATAATGCATCATCCGAGCCCGAAGTGCTTGTTGTCACGCGCAGCCTGCCCGCAGAACTGCACGAAAAACAGGGCCCTGCGGGCGCGTACAAGCCGCGTCTGCGCCAGGTGGGCGCCATTTACCCAAAGGAACCCTGGAATTTCAAGCGCGATTACGCCGGACCCATGAGCCGCGCCCCGCGTTGACCCTTTGGCGAATTCGACACAAAAAATATATATTTTAAAGCTTTTTCAAGTTGCCTATAGTTTTTTCGCAGGCTTTGCTATAATTGGCGTCAGCATGTTGCAACTTTGAGAAACAGGATCTGTTTATGACCATATTTGAACAAACGCAGGAACAAGTGCGCGAGTGTATCCGGCTGGCGCAGAATGTGAAACAGGCAGGCGACCGCCTGCTTGAAGATTGCAGTCAGATCAAAGATCCGGCCGAAGTGGGACCTCAACTCAAAGATTTCAACACCCGGTTCACCGCATTTCAGGCTGAACTGGACGCCCTCGGAATTTCAGAAATCGATACGCGCCCGGAACTGGATCCATCAGCCCCGGGCAGCGCCGTGGGCGAACTGGTACAAGCCATTCGGGATCTGCTCAAAACCCATCAGGACATAATCGCCGTGGTGCAGGAAATGGGCGGGCACACAAGCGAACGGTTGGGAGCAATCCGCCAGGCCCGCGACATCTTCCAGAAATTCGTAAAACCCAAAGATGACAGGCAGCCGCGCTTTTTCGACAAAAAAGGCTGATTTTATTTATTTACTTTTTTTATATTTGAATTGACACTCGCACCAATATGAGATAGATTAATGCCGTTCAAGAAGGTTTGGCAAATTAACGACAAAAGGAGGAATTGTTGTTGTGCTAACATCATTTTACGACAGTATCCTCTACCAGGCTACAGCCAAGGGCATGGACGCTGCCGCACTCAGGCAGAAAGTCATCGCGAATAATATCGCCAATGTGGATACCCCGCACTATAAGCGTGTCGAGGTAAATTTCGAGGACGCTTTTAAAGCCGCCCTGGAGAAAAGCCCCAACCGCCTGGTGGGTTTCCGCACCGATAACCAGCACTTCACCATCAACGGCAATCCCAATTTTCGCGACATCACTCCCGCCATGTGGCGGCAGAACGACACCTACAGCCGCTCGGACGACAACAACGTGGACATGGATGTGGAGATGGTCGAACTCGCGAAAAACGAACTTATGATGAACTCGCTTGTGGAGACGCTGAACCGCAAGACGCAGCGGCTGAGCGCGGCTATCACCGGAAGGAGCCAGTAACCGCTTATGTTTCTCCAGAACGAAGTGAAATTCAAAACCGGCATGTACACAGGCATGGACGCCAGCGCCTCGGGGCTCACGGCCCAGCGCAAACGCCTTGATGTGATCGCCGGCAACATTGCCAACGTAGACACAACACGCACACCCGAGGGCGGCCCGTTCAAGCGCCAGCTCGTGGTGTTCGCCTCCAAGAATGAATTCGACGCCCGCAAGTTCCCCTTCCTGCCCATGAAAATCAAGACGCAGATGCAGCAGCCGGGGCAGGGTGTGCGCATCACCGAAATCATGAAAGACCCGAGCCCTCCGCGGCTTAAATATGATCCGGGCCATCCCGACGCCAACGCCGAAGGCTATGTAGCCTACCCCAACGTTGACGTAATCAAAGAAATGGTGGACATGATTTCCGCTTCCCGCGCTTATGAAGCCAACATCATGGCCATGAATTCCGCAAAGAACATCCACGCCAAGGCTCTTGGCATCGGCAAATAGATTTCGGAGGACTGATACATGGATATTTCATCCGTAGGCCCGATTCGCCCGAACACTCCATTCCCGGTTGAGACCGACAAGCAAGTCACCGGCCCGCAGACTTTCGGCGAGCTGCTGAATAATGCCGTAAACGTTGTGAACGATATGCAGATCGATGCGGACAATAAGAGCCTTCAGCTCGCCCTCGGGGAAATCGAGGACACGCATGAAGTCATGCTCGCCATGCAGAAAGCCAGCATGTCCCTGCAACTCACAATGGAAATCCGCAACAAAGTCATAGAAGCCTACCAGGAAATTCTGCGCCAGGCCATGTGACAAACGTGGTAAAAAGCCCACAGGAGCTTGACTGATGAGAGAACGTCTTCGGATACTTCGAGAAAATCTTCAGGAAATGTGGACCAAAATGACCCAGCGCAACCGCTGGATCATGATGGGCGCCGCAGCGGCCATGGGCGTCGCAATTATTGCCGTCATCGTGTTCCTTACGGTGTCGGCGCACCGCCCTGGAATGTCGGTGCTTTATAGCAATCTGTCCGGCAGCGACGCCCATGCCATTGTTCAGAACCTGACGAAAAGCGGCGTGAAATATGAACTCGCCGACGACGGAAAAACCATCAAGGTGCCGCAGGACAAGATGCCGGAAACCCGCATCAACATGGCGGCCGAAGGTCTGCCCGCGGGCGGCACCACCGGATTTGAACTCTTTGATGAAACCCGTCTCGGCGTCACCGATTTCACACAAAAAGTAAATTTACGCCGCGCTCTGCAGGGTGAACTGCAGCGCACCATCGCAGGCCTGGACGTGGTCGAGTCCGCACGCATCATGATTGTGCAGCCCGAGCCGAGCCTGTTCGTGACCGAGCAGCAGAACCCCAGCGCCTCGGTGGCCGTGAAACTCAAGGACCCCAAAGAAGGCCTCACCAACGAGCAGATCAATGGTATCATGAATCTCGTGGCTTCTTCCATCGAGGGCATGGACCCCCAGGACGTAACCATCATTGACAATCAGGGCAATCTGCTGTCCGATCTTGAAAGTAAAAAGAAAGACGCGGAAAAGATTGCCATGACCGCACTGCAACTCAAGCAGAAGCGGGAAATTGAGGAGCAGTACAAGCGCGACATTATCGAATATCTCGCCAAGGTGTTTGGCGAAGAGAACGTCGTTGTCATGGTCAAGGCGGAATTGGATTTCAGCGAAACCCGCGAAGAGGATGTCCTGTACAGCCCCATTCGTCCGGGCGCTGACGCCGGCGTAATCCGCAGCGAGCAGCTCATTGATGAAAAATATCTCGGCACCGGCACCGTGCCGGAAATCGGCGTTCCCGGCACCACCTCCAACATTCCCGGATACAAAGGATTGGCCGAGGGCAATGCCGAATACAAGCGCACTGAAGAAACCCGCAACTATGAAATCACCGAAGAGCGTACCTGGAAGGTCAACGAAAAGGGCAAGATAGCCCGCCTGCAGGTGGCGGTTATCCTCAATGAAGGCCTTGCGAACCGGGAAGGTGAGCAGTACGCCCGCGCCCCGCTGATTCGCGATGTCGAGGAAAACCTGTACAGCGGCGCCAACCTGGAACGCGGCCGCGGCGACAGTGTGGACGTCAAGGTGTTCAATTTCAAGATGGACAAGGAAGACGAGAGCGTTCGCGACCTGGCCGCAGCCGAAGCCAAGCGGCGTTATTTACTGCGTATGGCCTCGTACATCGTTCTTGCACTGGCCGTTCTGGCCATGCTCATCCTCGGCTGGATCGCCCTCAAGAATGTGGTTGTGCCCGAGGAGATTCCCGAGGAAGAACCCGAAGAGGATATCTTTGAGGAGCCAGTTGCCGTAGAGGAACTCGATATCCCCGAGCTTACAGACGAACAGCGCATGCGTGAAAAGATACTTGAAGAAGTGCTGCGCATGATCAACGACGACCCCGAGGGGGCGGCTCTGATCGTGCGTTCCTGGATGTTTGACGAAGACAGATAATTGTAACCGAGTCACATAGACCCTGAACCGGAGTGCTGCAACATGGCAAAATCGGATGATAAAATGAACGGACTCAAAAAGGCTTCCATGCTTATGGTGGCCCTGGGCCCGGAGATCTCATCGGAGATCTTCAAGCACCTTTCGGATAGTGATATCGAAAAACTGACGCTGCAGATTGCGAGCCTTCGCAAGCTGGGGCCGTCGGAAAAGACCCAGGTGCTCGAGGATTTTTACAACCTGGCCCTGGCCAAGGAGTATATCCTCACCGGCGGAATCGATTATGCGCGGGATGTGCTGGAGCGCGCCCTGGGCACGGGCAAGGCCATGGATGTTATCAACCGCCTGTCCTCGCTGCTTGATGTGGCGCCGTTCGATTTCGCCCGCAAGAGCGACCCCAACCAGTTGCTCAACTTCATCCGCAACGAGCACCCGCAGACCATCGCTCTCGTCCTGTCCTACCTGCAGCCGGCGCAGTCGGCTTACATCATGAAAAGCCTCAATGATCCTTCGCTGCAGGTGAGTGTAACCAAGCGCATAGCTGTTATGGACCGAACGAGCCCCGAGATTATTAAGGAAGTTGAAAAGGTGCTTGAGAAAAAGCTGTCCATGGTGCTGTCGCCCGAGTACACCGAAGCCGGCGGTATCCAGGGGGCCGTGGAGATTCTCAACCGTGTGGGCCGCAAGGCAGAGTCCGAAATCATGGACAAGCTCAGCGAGGAAGATCCGGAACTGGCCGAGGAAATCAAGAAGCGCATGTTCGTGTTCGAGGATATCGTCAAGCTGGCCGACCGCGATATTCAGCAGGTGCTGCGCCAGGTGGAAAGCGCGCAGTTGGCCACAGCCCTCAAGAATCAGAAGGACGAAGTGCAGGCCAAGGTTTATACGAATATGTCCAAGCGCGCCGCGGATATGCTCAAAGAAGATATGGATTTCGCGGGTCCGGTCAGGCTTCGCGAAATCGAGGAAGCGCAGCAACACATCGTCAACACCCTGCGCGGCATGATCGAGTCCGGCGAAATCGCGGACTATCGCGCCGAGGGCGGCGATGCGATGTAACGCTCCGCCGGGGCGCATAATTGAAGAGGATTTAAGTACTTAATATAAGGGACAATATAAGGGAACAAGGAAACGTTGCCGATGAGGATCATAAAGCAGGAAGATTTCGATCAGGTAGCCAGAAAAATTCATGGTATGCAATTTGAAACTTTTCCGGCTGAGTGGCTTTTGAATCCGCCTGCGGGAGAAGAGGCCGAGGAGCAGGATCGGGGAGGCAACGGGCGCGATTATTCCGTGTCCGGAGAGCCCGAGCAGCACACCATCGACCTGGCTGCCGTGCAACAGCAGGCCGATCAGCTTATCGCCCAGAGCCAGCAGCAGGCCGATCAGATTCGCGCTCAGGCGCAGCAGGAATTCGACCAGATCCGCGCCCAGGCGCAGCAGGATGCGAACAGTATTATTGAACAGGCCCGGCAACAGGGAGAAGAAGCGAAAAAGGAAGCCTTTGCCAGCGGTTACAGCAGCGGCGAGGAGTCGGGTTTCAAAAAAGGATACGAAGACGGTTACGGCAAGGGCAAGGCTGTTGCCATAGATGAAGCCGCGCAGAGCATCAACATGGTGAACAAGGTCATCGAGGAACTTGAAAGCTATCGCGCCCAGATTTTGTACGAGTCCAAGCAGGATATTGTGAAGATGGCTCTGGCCGTCGCGCAGAAGGTTCTGCACAAGGAAATTATGACGGATCCCAACACCGTGATCAGCGTGGTCAAGAATGCGATCAGCAAGGTCGGGTTCAAGCGCAAGTTTATGGTGCATGTGAACCCCCTGGATATAGAAGTGCTCAAGGCCGCGGGCTCGGAAATCGTGAGCGCCGTGGATAGTCTGGAATCACTGAAATTCAAGCCGGATCCCAAGGTGGAAGCCGGCGGCTGCGTGGTGCGCACTGAGTCCGGAACCGTGGACGCGCAGGTGGACCGCCAGTTCCAGGAAATCAAGGAGAACGTGTTGAACGCGATGCAGTCCGAAGAGGACGAGCAGGTGCGGCTCTGACCGCGCGGCGTTCCAGCAGATAAGCATGCGTGAACCCACACGCCTCAGCGGTGTCGACGAATTCGCTAGCTTCGTCGGAAACATGTCCCTGGTCAGACAGAAGGGGCGTGTTACTGACGTTGTGGGCATTATTATTGAGTCCCTGGGCCCCAATGTGCCCATCGGGGAATTCTGCACAATCACCAACAGCAACGGCACAAAGATCGATGCTGAAGTCGTTGGTTTCAAGGGCGAAAAAACCCTGCTTATGCCGTTTGAGGACATGCACGGAATTTCGCCGGGCAGCGAGGTGTCCTCATCGGGCAGCCCCCTGTCCGTGATGGTTTCGGATCAAATCCTGGGGCGTGTTCTGGACGGACTGGGGCGGCCCATTGACGGCAAGGGCCCGATTCTGGGCGGCCTGCCGCGGTCTGTGTACGCCATGCCCCCGAAACCTATGTCGCGCAAACGCATCACCAAGCCGCTGCCGCTCGGTATCCGCGCCATGGACGGGCTGCTCACATGCGGCCGCGGCCAGAGGCTCGGCATTTTCAGCGGCAGCGGCGTGGGGAAAAGCTCCACCATGGGCATGATTGCCCGTTTCACCCGCGCTGACGTGAACGTGATCGCGCTCGTAGGTGAGCGTGGCCGTGAGGTCCGCGAATTTCTGGAACGGGATTTGGGCGAAGAGGGCCTGGCGCGCTCGGTTGTCGTTGTCTCCACATCCGACACATCGCCGCTCAGCCGCATCAAGGCCCCGTACACGGCCACCACAATCGCCGAGTACTTCCGCGACAAGGGTTTGGACGTGATCCTCATGGTGGACTCCATTACGCGTTTCGCATTCGCACAGCGCGAGATGGGCCTGGCCACGGGCGAGCCGCCCACAACCCGCGGCTATACGCCGTCCCTGTTTGTGGCTTTACCCAAGCTGCTTGAAAGAGCGGGGCAGTCGTCCAAGGGCTCCATCACCGGCTTGTACAATGTGCTTGTTGAAGCCGACGACATGAACGAGCCCGTGGCCGACCACGTGCGCAGCATCCTGGACGGGCACGTGGTGCTGAGCCGCACCCTGGCGCACCGCAACATTTATCCGCCCGTGGACCTGCTGCAGAGCGTGAGCCGCGTGATGCCCGACATCACATCCGAAGAGCATTTTAATCTTATGCGCCGTTTCCGCGAGGTGCTGGCCACCTATCAGGATGCCGAGGACCTTATCAACATCGGCGCGTACGTCAAGGATAGTAATCCCAAAATCGACTATGCGATCAGCCGGATCGAACGCATTCTCGACTACATCCGGCAGGGCCTGTATGAAAAGATGGATTATGAAGATTCCGTCGCCGGGCTCAAAGCCATTTTTGAGGGCTGATGTTTCATTTTCGACTGGAATCCGTGCTGCGCTACCGGCAATTTCTTGAGGACCAGAAACTTGCCGTTTTCGCTGAAAAGCAACGCATTCTTGAAAATGAAAAAGCAAAAAAAACAGAATTGAAAAACCTGCGGCGCCAGTACTTTGAAGCCTTGCGCCAGGAATCCCGCAAGGAAGAAGTGGACGTGACCATCATGTCCTTCTTTCAATCGTATATCTTCTTCCTGGACCGGCGGGTGACCGAGCAGACCGAAGTGGTGGCCCGGGCGCTGAGGGTGGCGCAGCAGGCGCAGTTGGAACTCGTGGAGGCGCGCAAGCAGAGGGAAGTGCTCGTCAAGCTCAAGGAAAAGAAATACAAGGAATACCAGTATGAAGAAGAACGCCTGGCCCAGCTTCAGCTTGATGATGTCGCCTCCATCAAGTACATTCGCAACAAGAGTGGATTGAACCAGTTCGCGGTGTAGCCGCGTGACCGGAGTGAATCAATATGCCAAACTTTATTCAATTCAAAACCACGCCCGACCAGTGGGGTATCTTCAAGGTCATGGACCGTATCGGCTCGATCGAGAACCGTTTCGGCCCCCAGATCCCGGTGCAGCAGGTTCAGGAATTCAGCACCGAACTCAAGAGCCAGCTTTTCAACCCGGCCACGGACCAGGTGGCCGATGCAGGGAACGATGATTATCCCGTGGTGGAGAAAGCGGCGTTCGACGAACTTTTTGAACGTTCCGCGCCCCTGCGCAGAGACCTGTCCGCGATGGGCAGCAAGGATTTCACCACATTTATTGAGCAGGCATCCCAAAAGTACAACATAGATGAAGACCTGTTGCGTGCGGTGATCAAGGCCGAGAGCAACTTCAACCCCTCAGCCACATCGCCCAAGGGCGCCATGGGGCTTATGCAGCTCATGCCCGGCACCGCGCGCTCCCTTGGTGTGAACGACGCCTACGATCCTTCGCAGAATATCGACGGAGGAGCGCGCTATTTGCGCCAGATGCTGGACACTTTCGGCGGCGACACCAAAAAAGCCCTGGCCGCCTATAATGCCGGGCCCACGGCCGTGCAGACATACGACGGCGTTCCGCCTTATAAAGAAACCAAGAATTACGTCAGCAAAATCATGGACATGCTGGGCGGATCCTGAGGCCGCCCGGCAACAGACACGCAAGACCGAAACACATAGGAGAGGCCGCAGACCATGGCGAGAACACAAAAAAAACAACCGGAAACCACAATGGTGCTGGACGAGCCCAAGCGCCGCAGCAAGCTGCCCTTGTTCCTGGCAATAATCGGGGCTCTGGCCGGGCTCTGCCTGCTCTTGGCGGTAATTCACATGAGCGGCGCTCTCAACGCGCCCGAAGAAGCCGTATACCAGCGCTTTTCAAAAAACAGCACCATGAGCGTGCTGCTGCGCCCGCTGCACCACCCTGATTTCAAGAAAACACTCACAACCGAAGAAGCCCTGGACGTGATCCAGCTCCGCAGGGAAATGCGCAAAGCCGCGGATATCATCAACGGCCAGAAAGATAAAATTTCAAGTCTTGAAAAGAAAGTCAAGGGCCTGGAAAAAGACACCAAGCAACTCGACAAGCTGGCAAAGGATGTCAAGACACTTAAAGAGTCAGGTGTGGAAGTCACGCCCGAAGCCATCATGGCCGCTCTGGAAGGCGGCGCCGCTCCGGGCGCAGCCTCCGCTCCCGCAGCAGCAGGCGCCGGCGCACTGCCCGCGCTGCCCGCAGGGGCTCAGGGCCAATCCCTTCTTAACGCATTCCAGGCGCGCGACTACCGCAAGGTGTCCAAGATTCTTGATGGCATGCCCGCCGAGCAGGCCGCCGACGTGCTCGATGCTCTGGCCATGCAGGATGAAACATTCGTGGTTGAGGTTCTGGCGACTTTCAAAGAAGACAAGGCCGCGGAAATTCTGCAAAACTTTGAACCCGGCAGGACCGGAGAATTATTACAAAAGATTGCATCCCGGCGCACAACTGGTACATAATATAATTTATTGACTAAAAGCCCCGCACTGCCGGGGCACTACTATAAGAGATTTTACTTAAAGTAAAGTCTCAAGTAAGCAACGAACGAAGAGGAAATGATCCGGAGGAGGTGATATACCCGGAAAACTGAATAGAAGGGAGGTGAAGGTAGATGAATGCGACGGATATGTTTCTCAGTCTGTTCTCAGACAGGGGAAGCGCATTGACCGACTCCCAGGCATCCATTAGGCCCGCGGCAATGACCAGCGGCCAGGAAGCTTTCAGCCAGATGTTCGCACGCGTGCTCGATTCACGGCAGCAGCCCGCAGCGAAATCCAATGCCGCGTTCCAGCAGCAGCAACCCGCAGACGCCGGCCGGCCACAAGCCGCCGACACACGCGCGGACGCTCCGCACACGGAACGCATACAGGCAAAGGAATCCGCAGCAAGAGCTGATTCGGCGAAAGAGCAACAGGCGTCCACAGAACTCCGCACAGAAACTCGCAGCAACAGCGAGTGCAGGGCGGACGACGCCAGCGCGGCTTCCACAACCGAACAAGCCAAAGCCACCGCCCGTGACCAGGCAGTGGACACGGAACTTCGTGAAGTCGTGGAAAAGCTCGAGCAGAAAGCGCGCGAAGCAGCGGAAAGCGGAGACATGGACGAGCAGATGCAAGAACTCATCCTTGACTTGCTCGCCCTGTTGCTCGCAGGACGCAATGAAGGCGAAGACATCCAGGCCCTGGCAGACAAGCTCGGCATCTCGGATCTCACCGAGGTGGACGGCCTCACACTCACGTTCTTTATGGACAAGGACAGCGAACTGTACAACCTCGTTTCCATGCTCATGAACGATGAGAACGGTATGGACCCGGAAATGCTGGACCAGATCAAACTGCTGGTCAAGCTGGCCGGAGACAAAGCCGTAGAAGTGGCCGTATCCGAACTCACAAGCACCGCCGGTAACCAGGACGAGTCAACCATGTTGTCGCTCACGTTTGGCGCTCAAGGACAAGACACGGATTCGGAGCAAGTCTCCATTTCCATCCGTCTGACCCCCGAAAGCGCGCAGACCGCGCAACTGGTGTCCATGAAAGACGGGCAGGCCCCCGCCACTGAAGCCGCACTGCTGGTTCCCGCCGAATTGCTCAGCAAAGAGGACCTCGAAGCCCTCATTGCGCAGCAGCAGGCGCAAACCGGCGAAGCAGCCAAGGCAGCAGCAGGCACCCGCATCATGGTACAGGACTCTGACCAGGCCGGAAAGCCGCAAGTGCTTATTCCCATGGCCGGGACCATGGATGCCGCAAAACCCGAAGTGCTCACCGCCGATGCCATGCTGAAAGATGCAGATATCATGCTCAAACAGCTCGACATCCAGGCGCTGGCCCAGGAAATCTCGGCCATGAGCAAACCGCGCGAGGAACTCGCAGCCCGCTTTGAACAATTGCTCGGCAGCAAAAGCACGGCTGAAACACTGGCCCTGCTCACCATCGCCGGCAAAACGGGCGGATTCGATTTCCTTGGTGATTTCATGCAGCGGTTCGGGCAGGAAGCGGATGCCGACAGCCAGAAGTGGCAGGCTGACTTGTTTCAGCAGCAGGTCAAGGCCCAGTTGAACAGCGACAGGGCTTCCATGACCATGCCAACCATGGACACCGGCTCAGAGCGCATCACGTTCCTCGGCCGCTCCGACAGCGCACAGAACCTGTTCCAACAGACCGTACAGGAAACAGCAACATCGTCCCGTCCCCCGCACACCGGCGCCCATGTCCAGGAAACGGTCATGTCTCAGATTGTCAACAGGATCTCATTCGCCCATTACAACGCACAGGGCGGCGAAATCCGAATTGGCCTGAGACCCGAGCACCTGGGTGATCTGCAGATGAAAATCCGCATCGATCACGATATCGTGACTGCCAAGTTCGTGGCCGAATCACAGGAAGTCAAGGCCATTATCGAAAGCAATCTCGGGCAACTGCGCGACGCACTCGCAGAAGCAGGTGTGAAAGTCGGACGATTTGAAGTGTCGGTGGACACCGGGGCCCAGCAGCAACGGGACCACAGTGAACCGGGAGATTCCGGGCACAACGGGCAAACCGAAACCGCTGTTTCCGCAACAGACCTCGCCGCCGAAGACCCAACCCTCAGGCTGGTTGACGATGTCATTTACAGCTTGAGGCCCATGGCCATCGCGGCGTACCGCCACAACTACCTCGCCTGACCAAACCAACCGGTACAGGAAGAAGGAGGAGTAACCATGGCATTAGTAGATTTGATCGGCCAGTACGGAATAGACGCCAATACGTCGGCCGGCGCCGGCAAGCAGGAACTTGGCCAAGATGATTTTTTGAATCTTCTGGTCATCCAGCTCAAGAATCAGGACCCGCTGGAACCCATGAAGAATGAGGAATTCATCGCACAGCTCGCGCAGTTCAACTCACTCGAGCAGATGATCAACCTCAACAAGAGCTTTGACAGCATGCTCGCACTTCAGAGCCTGTCCAGCGCAAGCTCATTCATCGGCCGCGAAGTGGCCTGGTACGGCGAAGACGGCGAGCAAATGTCCGGCACCGTGCTGGAAGTGGAACTGGACAGCGGCATCCCGCTGTTGAACGTCGAAGGACAGTATCTGGTAGATCCCAGCCAGATCATCGCCATCGGGCAGGCGTAACCGCCGCGGCGGCATTTCGAAAGAGAAGGAGGTGAATTCACGTGGTAGCCAAAATGTACGGCCCGCAATTCCAGGCCCCCAAGCAGTTAGACCAACTGCAACCAGCGATCCAACCGTCGGTGCAACAACCCAAGCTGCAAACCGGGAAAACCGACTTCCAGAAAATACTGGAACAAAAGACCGCCGGCACGGGCAGTGTGCTCAGCTTTTCCGCACACGCCGCAAAACGGCTGCAGCAGCGATCTATGGAACTGACGGCCGATGATGTCACCCGGCTTTCAGACGCCGTGGACCGCGCAGCCGACAAGGGCGCACGTGAATCACTGGTTCTCATGAATGGCCTCGCGTTCGTGGTCAGCGTGACTAACCGCACGGTTATCACCGCCATGGACACGGATTCCATGAAGGAGAATGTGATTACGAAAATCGATTCTGCAGTTATTGCTTGACGGAGTGATAGGGGAACTGGACCTCGCAGAGGAAGTTCATCCCACCGGAGATCGACAGACCCGGCGGGCACTCCGAAAAACTGAATAGCAGGAAAAGGCTCTTAAGGCATACTAACTCAACTCGCGGATTCAAGGTTGACGGCCTGCTCGCTCTAGGGTAGCAGCCCGCATCACACAATCCAAGCCTTAGCACCCTGCAACACACCACGAGTTGACGTGGCGTGGATCCGCCCTCCGCCGCCGTGCGTTTGTGCGAATTCGCGCCTCGGGCCTTCCTGCTGTTCTACGGTTCCCAATTTCTTTAGGGAGGTCACGCCATGAACTCGTCTTTGTATACTGGCGTTCTGGGACTCCAGAACCACCAGATAGCAATGGACGTTATTGGCAATAACATCGCCAATATCAACACGTATGGATTCAAAAAAGGCCGCGCGGAATTTGCGGACCTTTTGAGCCGTTCCTATATGGCGGCATCGGCGCCCCGCGGCAACATCGGCGGCACCAATCCGCTCCAGGTCGGCATGGGCATGACCACGGTTTCCGTGAAAAATCTCATGCTTCAGGGCCAGACCGAAAACACAGGGCGCGCCACAGACGTGGCCATCAACGGCAACGGCTGGTTCGTGCTCGAAGACGCCAACGGCAACTCCGTCTACACTCGCGACGGAACCTTCGGCCTCGACCGCGACGGCACCCTGGTCAGCTCCAACGGCTTCAAAGTCCAGGGCTGGACCCGCGTGGAAACCACACACGACCACGATTTTGTCGTGGACACCCAGCGCCCGGTCACGGACATCAATTTCCAGGTCGGTGAAAAACTCGCGGCCCAGGCCACCAACATGGTCGGCCTCAAGTGCAACCTCAAATCCGACAGCCGCTCCATTATCTCCGACGGCCTCGACCCCAAGGAAGGCTACGCCACCAAGGACGACACCCTCGTAGACCTGTACAAGCTTGACGCCGGCGAATACACCCCCGAGCACCTGGGCGTCCGCGAAGGCGACTGGATCGAAATCAAGGCCCAGGTTTTGTACAACGCATTGAGCAACCAGAATGAGTTCGGCGCTCAGGCCACCGCAAACGTAACCTCAAGCGGCGCCGTGGTTCGCGCTACCGCTGCCGGCGCAGCCACCACCACCGCAGCCACCACAACGGTTACCGACGCGGGCGGCAATTTCACCGCAGCCGACGTGGGCCGCTGGGTGCACATCACAGGCGGCGCCGATGCGGGCTACTACCAGATCGCATCATTCATCGATGCAAACAATGTGTCTGTGACAAACCCGGCAGGCAACTTCGCCGGTTCAGCGGGCAATGGTCTGGAAATCGTCTCCGCTTTCCCGGGCCAGATTTTCTCTCCCATCACCGCTTCAAACCTGCCCGTGGAAATCAGCTCCATCACCACCACAATCAATGGCGTCGCAGCAGCGCGTTACACCAGCGCCAACTACGTGTCCAGCGATCCGGACACCAACAACGACGGTGTTATCGACTTGGCGCCCAACACCTGGACTTACGATCATCAGTCCGGCCAGGTTATCCTTGGTGATGCACCGGATGTTGGTACAAGCGTTCAGGTCACATACCAGACGCGCCAGCGCTGCGAAAACACCATGCCGTTCCAGACCGAAAAGTACTACTACTTCCAGGTCACCAACGACACGGACATCGCCGACCTCGAAACCGCCATCCAGAACGCTTTGGACGCCCTCGATGTCAACGGCACGCAGAACGCCGAAGTGGTGTACGACACCGACGCCGCACAGTTCTCCATCTACAACAACACCGTGGCGGACTCCCAGGACTGGAACGAAATCAAGGTGGACGTGCGCGCGGCCAGCGGCAGCGCCATCCGCCAGGGCTTCATCCTCCAGGACAGCACCGACAAGACCGTGAACGGCACGCGCCTCAGCCTGGTTGCCGGCGGCCTGGCCGGAAACATGGAACCCGAAAATCTGGGTATCATCGACTACCAGACCGACACCCTCAAACTGGACTACGGCGATGTGGACAGCTCCGAACAGATTTACGCGGAAGTCGTCAACACCCGCCTTTCCATCGCCTATGACCGCGGCGTAGGCGGTCCGGGTGGCGCTATCACTCTTGCCGAATGGGCATCAGGATACAAGAATGAAGTCGCAGGTGTTCCTACGTTAAAGATGATTAACCAGACTGACAAACTCTCGGTCAACGGCACTTATTGGACCCGCGTGGACTACTTCTCCGGCGCAGCCAACGAGTATGTGATCAGCGATAACTATGGCGCCAGCTCACCTGTGATTTATTTCAATACTGCGGCTGGCCTGCATCCGCAGACAAACGACGCCATTGTCTTTGAGTTCCGCCCGTCCAACGCTCCGGTCATTCAGCTTTCCGAAAACGCCAACTACACCATCGACGCCTCCACCGGCAACATCAGCCTGGTGTGGAGCGGCGCCAACACGGCCCCGGGCCGCGTGATCGTGACCACCGACGGCGCCGGCGTGGTCAACCGCCTCAGCGGCCAGATCAAGATTACCGCCCAGTACACCACGGAAAAGCGCCTCATGTCCGCACCCACCACCATCATGGACAGCCGGTGGGCCGATTTCGCAATGGCTTACGCCGAAGTCAGCGATGGCGGCGACGGTAAAGCCCGCACCGATTTCAACAACATGTGGGGCTCCATCAACAACAAGATCGGCTCAAATCCCGATCCCATCATCTATGACCAGGCCACAAGCACGCAGCCCACGCAAAAGGGCTCCAGCCGCTTCCTGTCCGGCGAAACCCACCGCACCTCCCTGGACGTGTACGACTCGCTCGGCACCATTCATGAGCTGCAGTTCGTGTTCACGCACGTGGGCTCCTACTACGACACCGCCAAGCAGGAACGCTACACCAACCAGTGGTTCTGGCGCGCCGAGCTGCCCTACAGCGACGTGTTCGCTTACGACAGCATGGACAACATCGACGCCATCGCGCAGGGCGTGTCCCGCATGAAGGGTTCCCTCACCTTCAACGACAACGGCATGCTGCAGTCAACCGCGCTGGCCGGCAACACAGGCCCCATCATGTTCGACCCGTCCCCCGTGGGCATGAACGGCAACTCCACCCACAACATCGACACCCTCAGCATCGAGGTCGACTTCCTTGGCCACAGCGGCGATCCCATCGACGGCGTCACCCAGTATGCTTCCGACTCAACCACACTCGCATACGAACAGAACGGTTGGGCCATGGGCATCCTGCAGACGTTCGGCGTGGATCAGACAGGCATCATCCAGGGCAGCTACTCCAACGGCGTAGTCAAACCCATCGGACAGCTCGCACTGGCCATCTTCCCGAACGAGGAAGGCCTCACCAAGCTGGGCGCCAACCTGTTCGATCAGTCAGCCAACACCGGGACCCCGACCCTGGTGCCCGCCTACGTGGGCGGCGCCGGCTCAATTCAAGGCGGAGCCCTCGAAATGTCCAACGTGGACATCGCCGAGGAATTCACCAAGATGATTATCACCGAGCGCGGCTTCCAGGCCAACTCCCGCATCATCACGACTTCCGACGAGATGCTGACCGAGGTTATCAACCTCAAACGCTAATCGTCTAACCTGCATTACTCCCTATCAAGCCGGCCGTCAAGGCCGGCTTTTTTTATGCTTGTAAAAAACAATTTGCCGCGCATGCATTCCCTGCGCGCGCGCTTCTGTTAGAATTAAACGGGCAAAGGAAAATCACTGGTTATGACAGCACCGCAAAATCCGCAAAGCTACAACCCCGGCGACGCCATCGAAAAAACAACGCAGATGGGCGACATCGTGGCCCAGCGCGGCAAGTGGCTGCACAGCATCCGCAACAACCTGGCCGTCATCAACAAAAGCAAAGACATTACGTATCTGAGAGATTTGTTCACCGGCAAGCCCGGCATTATCGTGGGCGCCGGGCCCAGCCTTCAGAAAAATATCGGACTGCTCGCCGAGCATGCAAAAAAATATCCCCTGTTCTGCACGGACCGCGCCTTCGCCATGCTTTATGAAAAGGGCATCATTCCCGAGTTCACCGTGGCCGTGGACTTTCAGGATATTGTGGCGGATTTTTTCATAGGCATGCCCGTGCGCAAAACCATACTCCTGGCATCCGTGAAAGTTAGCCGCAAACTGGTGGACCTCAACTGGATGGCGCGGCTCTTTTTCCTGGTCATGGACAGCGACGAAAAATTCAACGAAGCCATGATCAACCTCACGGGCCGGCGCATCGCCGGCATTCCCGGCGCGCTCATCTGCGGCAACAGCGCCTACCTCGCCGCGCGTTTCGCCGGGTGCAACCCCATCACATTCGTGGGTTGCGATATGAGCATGCCCGAGCCCAGCAAAAATCCCAATGATATCAACTACGAGGCCACAGGCCTTGACGGCGAAAAAATTTACTCTGTTCCCGGATATCTTGCCGGGCATGAATGGCTTCTGCGCCACCTGCACCTTGACAATGAAGTGCAATCCGGTAAAGTGAAAGTGTTCAACTCCACGGAAGGGGGCATCATGTACGGCGAACATCTGCCCCCCCTCACCCTGCGCGAATTCGTGGACACATATCCGGGCGCGGACAAAAGCCTAATGATGCAAATCCGAAAAAGACTGGATATTTACTGAACGCGGGGGTAAAATGTCTCCGTGATATCTGGAGTATATCTGTATGATAGAACTTAAAAAGCTAAACGATCAATCCTTTATCGTGAACTCGGATTTGATCGAATTTATTGAAAAGACCCCGGACACCGTGATCACACTCACCACGGGCCGGAAGATCGTTGTCAGAGAGTCAGTTGACGAAGTTGTAAAAAGGGTGATAAAATACCGTCGATTTATTAATGAAGGCATTGCTGTTAAAACAGAATAAATTAGTATATAATGCTTTTTTATGGCAAGACCCAATTGGGCTAATGAGACACAACAATAACAAGGAGGCAGGCACATGGCAGAAGAGGAAGTCTTGACGGAGCAAGAAGCGCCTCAGAAGAAAGGCCGAAGCGGCATGAACCCGATCATCATCCTTGTGGTCGTTGTTCTCGGCTTCGTCGTGATCGCCGCTCTGATTTTTATGCTCATGGGCAAGATCGGCAAAGGGAATTCCAGCGCCCCATCTACCACCACCATTGATATTGAAGCCTGTGAAGACAAATACAAGGTTTTCGTTTTCGGTGAAGACCAACTGAAATTCAAGCTCAAAGACAAACAGGAATACCTGATGTCCAAGGTGGCCCTGTGCGTTCCCACCGCCACAGCGGATGAAAAGCTGACCGAAAAAGTACCGCTCATGAAAGCCATCATGACCCAGTACTTCCTGCGCTTCACCAGCGAAGACGTTTTCGGGCCGCAACTGCCCACGGAAGCTCTGGCGCCCGCAACAGACAAGCAAACGGAAGACATCTTTACCGACGGTGCTGTCGATGACATTCCCGATACGCCCGAAGAAAAGTTCAAGCTCATCAAAAAAGGCTTGAAAAACGAACTGAACGGCACCTTCAAAGAACTGGGCATCATTGATGTATACCTGTACGAGTACGAGCCGGCGAGAACTCCGTTCTGATTTGATATTCGATTCGCGAGGAGGGCAAACTCTTGGGCGATTTTCTGAACCAGGATGCCATAGATGATTTAATATCCCAGATTGGTGACGATTCCGGTGGCGGCGGCGACATCGGAGGGGATGACTTGGGACTGGGTGATTTCGGCGACCTCGGGGTTGACATGCCCGTTGCGTCTTCCGGCGGCGGCGGCATGACGTCGTCTCCCGTGGTGCCCGCTGACACTGATAAAGATGTGCGCCCCTATGACTTCGCGCGCGCCTCAAAGTTTTCCAAAGATCAGATCCGCACCATCCAGATGATTCACGAAACCTTTGCACGCCTTTTCGCCAGCACGCTGGCTGCCAAGATTCGCGCCCTTACCAAGATCAAAGTCGTATCCGTAGAAGAAGTTACCTACGAGGACTTCATCAATACTGTATCCAATCCATCAATTATATCCATTTTCTCCATGCCGCCCATGGAAGGGAACGCCGTGCTGGACATCAGCCCGCAAATCGGATTCCCGGTCATGGACCGCCTTCTGGGCGGCGCGGGCGAGGAAGACGAAGAAGCCCGCGAACTGACAGACATCGAAGTCAACATCATGGAGAGCGTGCTCCACGACGCCCTGGGCTTCATCAAGGAAGCCTGGGCCAACGTCATCGACATCAACCCCAAACTTGAGTTGCTCGAAAGCAATCCATACTTTGTGCAGGTCGTTCCGCCGTCGGAAATGATCGTGCTGGTGAACCTGGAAGCCGAAGTGGGCGAAAAGACCGGCCGCATGAACCTGGCCATTCCGTACGTCATGCTCGAAACCGTGCTGCCCAAGCTCAGCATCCAGCAGTGGTTCTCCACCTTCCGCCGCACCGTGTCCCCGGACACCCCGCTCAAAGTGGAGGAGCGTCTGCTCAAGACCTCCGTGCATTTCACCGTGCAGCTCGGCAAAACGCAGATATCCCTCAAGGATTTTCTCAACCTCTGCGAGGGCGATATCATTCAGGTCAACTCCAAGGTCAGCGACGAACTGCCCATATATGTGGGGGATCGCATAAAATTCAAGGGGCGGCCCGGCGTGGTGGGCAAGCGCATCGCAATCCAGACCACATCCGTTGTCAAGGATGTTGAAGATGTCTGATCCCGGCGGCCCGCACCGGATCCGCCGGGGCCGGACTGTTTTGACACCGGCCACCGCTCGCACAACCCTGACACGATACCCATGATAGAACAGAAACACATCATCGAATTATTCACGCGTCTTGGTCATGCCGCGGTCGCGATCATCAGCCAGGCCACGTCACAGCCGTTTCGCTTGTCTGATCCCACAGTGCGGCTTATGACCAAAGCCGAACTCGCGGACCGGGGGGGCGACCCTGCATGCCTGGCCTGCACCCCCGTGGAAGCGCCCAGGGCCGGCGCCCTGCTTTTTGTGTTCAAAGCGCCCATGGACACGCTTATGCCCGAACTGTTCATCAACCCCGAAGCCACGGCGCCCCCGCCCCGCTTCACGGACCTGCACAAGGGCGCTGTGGCGGAACTCCTTTCCATCTTCTGGAGCGAAGCCGCGTCCCTGCTCGGCGAAAAAATCGGCGCGAATTTCAAGGTCCGAAATACCGTGGTCTCGCATCAAACACTCGCGGAATTCGCCGCCTCCATGCCCCTGTTCACGGGGCTTGACTCCTTTTTGGTCGCAGAACACACCATGCATCTTGGCAGCGGCGCGCAGGGCGGCATGATGCAAGTGTACCCCGCAGTATTTTTTAAGGAACTCATGATGCCTCCGGCCACCATACCCGCGCCGGCCTCCGACTATGTGGATTCTCAGGCCCGGACCATGCAGGCAATTCCCATTCAACGCGTGGCCCCGGATGATGTCAAAAAACGATCCGCGCATCGAATTGACGCGCCGGAAGCCGCTTCCATGCTTGCCGCCTCACGCGGCAAAGTGTCAAAAAACAATCTGCCCACGCTCTTGGATATTCCCGTGAACGTGGTTGTGGAACTGGGCCAGGCCCGCATGTCTGTTTCCGATATCCTGGCCCTGGCGCCCGGCTCCATTGTGCGTATGGAAAGCAGCGTGTCCGAGCCCGTGTCCATGCTTATGAACGGCACCGTAGTGGCGCGTGGCGACGTGGTGACAAAAGGCGAATACTTCGCCCTGCAGATTTCGGAAATCGCAACCCCGCAACTGCGCCTTGAAACATTGTGATCAAAGTTATGGGAAACAATCGAACCCGCAACGCATTCGCCTGGGCCGCACTCATGCTGGCCCTTGTCCTGCTCTTTACCGCGCCCGTTGCGCTCGCCCAGGACCAGCCAGAGCCTCCGGCCGCGGAATCGCAGGCCGCCGCACAAGACGCCACAGAACAGGCGGGTTCCGAACAAAGCCCCCCTGTGAAAAGTGACGCCGCCGAAACCAGAAAGAAATCTGAATCTGCAAAAGGCATGGGCGGGTTAAAAGCCCTGCGCAGCATGGACGTGGTGCCGCCCGACATCCAGACAAAAGATGATTTTGATCAGGACATGCCCGCGCCCCGGATGGACAGTCCCACCATCTCCGTCATGCGCGTCATTCTCAGCCTGCTCCTTGTCATTGCCCTTATCATTGGCACCGTTTATGTGCTAAAATATTTCTATTCGCGCAGCATGCGGCTCGATCTCAAGGCCACGCACATCCGCGTTCTGGATACCGTGCAACTGGGCATGAACCGCGCCGTGTTTATGGTCAAGGTCGGGGAAATGGTGATTTTGCTCGGCACAGGGGATAAAGGTCTTGTATACTTGACTGAAGTCACAGACGCCGTGAACATGGAAGACCTGATTGACGAGCCGGAGGGCAGGGGCGACTTCAGCAGCCAGATCAAGAGCGCCGTGGGGCCACGGAACAAAAATCCGCAAAGCGGCGATAAGCTCACACAGTTTAACTCACGCCTGAGGGACAAGTTGAAGAAGCTTGACAACGATCAGGATCCGCAGCCCTGAACTCAGCCGGAACCGGCCGGAGAACAATGGATCGAACAGGTATCAAAAAGAAACTTGCAGAGCGCTGGAAACGGTTCCCCATCCGTTTCGTGGCCTTTCTCATAGCGGCCATCATCATCACTGGCGCCGTGGCCGTGCTCGCTCAGGATACCGCGCCCGCCGCGCCCACCATGCCCATCCCGAGCCTCAACGTGGGCGTGAAGCCTGCTGAAAATCCGCAGGATGTGGCCCTGTCCCTGCAAATTATCTTTCTGCTCACCATCCTGTCCCTGGCCCCGTCCATCCTCTTGATGATGACATCTTTCACGCGCATCGTCATTGTGCTGTCACTCACTCGCAACGCGCTTGGAACCCAGCAGATGCCGCCAAACCAGATCCTGGCCGGCATCGCACTGTTTATCACGTTTTTCATCATGAGCCCCGTGCTCAAGGATATCAACAATCAGGCCCTTCAGCCGTATATGAAAAAAGATATTTCGCACATGCAGGCCCTCAAGAAAGCGGAGTCGCCCATCCGGGATTTCATGTTCAAACAGACCCGCAAGCGCGACCTTGCCCTGTTTATAAATATGTCGCGCATGGAACGGCCCCAGACCAAGGACGACGTGCCCACATTTGTGCTTATCCCCGCGTTTATCGTGAGCGAGCTTACCAGCGCATTTATCATGGGCTTCCTGATATATCTGCCGTTCCTGGTCATAGATATGGTTGTGGCCAGCACACTTATGAGCATGGGCATGCTCATGCTGCCCCCCATCATGATATCCCTGCCGTTCAAAATACTTGTGTTCATTATGGTGGACGGCTGGGCGCTCATTATTAAAGGCTTGATTCTGAGTTTCCACACTTAGCAACAGCAACGCCGGCGGCCTGGCGGAAGGATGACACGAATGACCGAGGGAATGGTAATCGACATTGGCGCAATGGCGATTCTGACCGTACTCTACATATCCGGGCCTTTGCTCGGGTTCGGTCTCGTCGCCGGCCTGATCGTCAGCATCTTCCAAGCGGTCACGTCCATTCAGGAAATGACCCTTACGTTTATCCCCAAAATCCTGGCCGTCATTCTCGCTCTGGTTCTGTTCGGCAGTTGGATGCTCACCAAAATGCTTGAATTTACTTCGAACATATTCAACAACCTGCCGAATTACGTACGGTAACAGCGCGCGGGAACGCAGACAGGAGATATCGTGACGCCCCCCACAAACTGGCTCGAGGTTAACGTCCTGTATTTCCAGTATTTCCTCCTCGTGCTTGTGCGCATGACGACTATGGTTGCCCTGGCCCCGCTGCTGGGCAGCCGCAACGTGCCCATTTACGTCAAAATCGGGCTCGGGTTTTTGCTCAGCATCATCATTGCGCCGTTCGTGGTGCGCGAGTTTCCGGTCATGCCCGATCATTTCATCCTGTTTCTGGGCATGGTCGTGCGCGAGGGCCTGGTGGGCATCCTGCTTGGCGTTCTTGGCGCGGCCCTGTTCGCCGCGGTCCAGCTCTCCGGCCAGATTTTCGGCATGATGATTGGATTCGGCATTGTCAATGTCATGGACCCTTTGAGTGAATTGCAGATATCCCTGCTCGGCCAGTTTGAGTTCCTGCTGGCCATTCTTCTGTTCTTGGCCGTGGGCGGGCATCATCTCCTGCTCATGGCCATGGCCAACAGCTATGCCGTGATACCGGTCAACACATTCGCCATGACCGCGCCGCTTGCCCAACAGGTGGGGCTCATCCTGGGTAATATGTTCACTATTTCTTTCAAGGTCGGCTTTCCTATGATCGCGGCCATTTTCCTCATCAAGGTGTCCATGGGCCTCATCGCCCGCACCGTGCCCCAGATGAACGTGTTCATCGTGGGCCTTCCGCTGAATATTTTCGTGGGCCTCATCGTTATGGGGCTCTCCCTCACATATGTCACGTTCCTGCTCAAGAACTATTTCAACCAGTTTTTTGTCGATCTGTATGTCATGTGGCAGCTTGCGGCGGGGCAGTGACCGTGAGCACATTAACGGGATTGAGCGGCCGCACGCATCTGCACGCGGCGGGGCTCCAACTCATGAAATCCTGTCTCGGACGGACCAAGAATGGCTGACGCTGAAGAAAAGACAGAAGCCGCAACGCCGAAACGGCGCCAGGAATCCCGTAAAAAGGGGCAGGTCGCACGCAGCCAGGAGATAGGCTCGGCGTTTGTTATTCTGTTCGGGTTTCTCACCCTGCTGGTTTTTGGCCGGGGTATGTTTGATTACATGGTCAACTACATGAAATTCGTTTTTTCTCCAGATGTTTTTGTGGGGTTCCGGCTTGATGAAGCCTATGTGGGCCATTTCTTTCTGTCCATGTTCAGCTATACAGCGCGCATCGTGGCGCCCTTGTTTTTGGTTCTCGTGTTTGTCGGTGTTTTTTTTAATATCCTGCAGGTTGGACTGATGTTTACGACGGAGTCCATGAAGCCGAACCTGAACAAGGTCAACCCCTTGCAGGGTTTCAAGAGAATTTTTTCCCTGCGCTCTCTAACGGAATTGCTCAAAAGCATAATCAAAATAACCGCGGTGGGCGTCGTCGGTTTCCTGCATATCCGCGGTGAAATCCTCCAGGTCGTGAAATTGCACGATATCCCGATCATCGCGGGCATGGTCTGGCTGTGCCATTCGATCTTCATCCTGGTTATGAAAGTCGCGGTGCTTCTGATTATCCTGTCCCTGCTGGATTTTATTTACCAGAAGTGGGATCACGAGCGCAGCATTAAGATGTCCAAGCAGGAAGTCAAGGATGAGCATAAGCAGCGCGAGGGCGACCCTCTGGTGCGATCGCGCATTCGGCAGAAGCAGAGGGAAATCGCCATGCGCCGCATGATGGCCGAGGTGCCCCATGCCGATGTGGTCATCACCAACCCGGTGCACGTGGCCGTGGCCCTGAATTATGTGTCCGATGAAATGCACGCGCCCAAGGTGGTGGCCAAGGGCGCCGGCGTGGTGGCTGAGAAGATAAAGGAGATCGCAAAAGAGCACAAGATCCCCATCGTTGAAGACAAACCCCTGGCGCAGTCTCTGTTCAAATCGTGTGAAGTCGGGGATTTCATTCCGCCCAACCTGTTCAAGGCTGTGGCTGAAATTCTCGCCTATGTATTTAACCTGGGCCGGAAAGCGCACAAATTCGGCATTTGAAAATTCTGTGAGGGTTTGGCTTTTTTATTAAGAGTCTTTACATGTGTTGTGTTGCTATAGATTTTCTAATATAATAGACGCTTGAAACGACAGGCGTTGCCGTGGAAAAAAAATCTCGAGTCCAGAGCATCTTTTTATGGAAGCCCAAGAGCGTATAGCAGGTTTTTTCACTGAATTGTCCAAGCGGGCGGAGTTAGTCCTTCCGTTCGCAATTGTCATCATCGTTGTGATGATGGTTATTCCCGTGCCGGCGTTTCTGGTCAACCTCCTGGTTGCCTTCAGCCTCACCGGGGCCATCGTAACCATACTCATGACCATGTATGTGAATGAGGCGCTGGAATTTTCCGTGTTTCCCACGGTGATTCTCGTGAGTACGATTTTTCGTCTCGCGTTGAACATCACCACCACGCGTTCCATCCTGCTTCATGCGCATGAGACCGCCGAACCCGCCGGGGCCATCATCACCACCTTCGGCATATTCGTAACCGGCGGCAGCTACATAGTCGGGCTCATTATCTTCGCCATCATTGTGATCGTGAACTTCACGGTTATCACTCACGGCGCCCAGCGTATCGGTGAAGTGGCGGCGCGCTTTACTCTCGACGCCATGCCCGGCAAACAGATGAGCATTGATGCGGATTTGAACAACGGGCTCATCACGGACGAACAGGCGCGTGCGCGCCGGCGCAAGATTGAGCGCGAAGCCGACTACTTCGGCGCCATGGACGGCGCGTCCCGCTTTGTGCAGCGCGACGCTATCGCCGGTATTATCATTACGCTCATCAACATTATCGGCGGCCTCATCATCGGCACTGTGGTTTACAAAATGCCCGTCATCGATGCCGTGCAGCGCTACACCATGCTCACCATTGGCGATGGACTGGCTGCGGCTCTGCCCACGCTGCTCATGTCTTCGGCCACGGGCATCATGGTCACCAATGCGGCCAGCGACGCAAACCTCAGCAGCGACATGGTGGGCCAGATATTCGCCCAGCCCAGGGCCCTGGCCACGGCGGCCATTATTCTGGGCCTGTTTACTTTCCTGTCCATATTCGCTCTGTTTAACGGAACCTTCAGCGGCGGGCTGTTTTTCTCCTTGCTGCTTATGACACTGCTCACGGGCGGGATAGCCTTTGCCATGAACCGGAGCGCGTTTTCATTCGCACCGGCCCAGGCCACGGCCGGCGGCGGCCCTGGCGCGCCTCCGGCGGGTTCCGGGCGCGGCGGCCCCGCGGGCGCAGCAGGGCCCCGGCACGGCGAAGCCGCGCCGCCCCCCGAAGCCGGCCCGGCCCTGACCACACAGGAAGCAGTTACCGCGCTCTTGCATGTGGATACCATGGAACTGGAAATCGGCTACGGTCTGATACCCCTGGTAGATCCCGAGCAAAAAGGCGACCTTCTGGATCGCGTCACAATGATTCGCAGGCAGACCGCGCTTGAAATGGGCATCGTGGTTCCGCCCATCCGTATCCGCGACAATATCCAACTCAAGCCCAACGAATACAGCATCAAGATTCGCGGCACCGAAGTGGCCCGCGGCTCCCTCATGGTTGATTATTTCCTGGCCATGAATCCGGGCCATGTCACACAAGATGTTGAAGGCGTGGACACCACGGAACCCGCGTTCGGGCTGCCCGCCAAATGGATTCGGGAAAACCGCAAGGAACAGGCCGAAATGCTCGGCTACACCGTGGTGGATCCGGCATCCGTGGTCGCCACACACCTTACGGAAATTATCAAGAACCACGCTTACGAACTACTGGGGCGCCAGGAAGTCCAGTCCCTCGTGGATGTGGTCAAGGAAAAGCAGTCCGTGGTCGTCGAGGAACTCATCCCCAGCAAGATGACTTTGGGAGAATTGCAGAAGGTTCTTCAAAACCTTCTGCGCGAGCGCGTGTCCATCCGCAACCTGGTCACCATTCTCGAAGTGCTCGCGGATTACTCACCCATGACCAAGGACGTGAATGTGCTCACCGAGTACACGCGTGCGGGCCTCGCCAGGCAGATCTGCAAGCAGCATCAGATGCCGGACGGAACCCTGCCTGTTATAACCATGGATCCGCAGCTTGAGGAAGCCATCATAAATTCCGTGCAGCAGACCGAAGGCGCCTCATATCCCGTACTGCCGCCCGACATGGTGCAGACGTTGAATCGAAATCTCACCCAGGCCATCGAAAAGGCCATATCCCTGAATTATCAGCCCATCATAATGAGTTCTCCGCGTGTGCGCATGTATGTGCGCCGCCTGGTGGAGCGCATGTTCCCGTCTCTGGTGGTCCTTTCGCACAGCGAAGTCACGCCCGACATCCGGGTTAAATCCGTTGGGCAGGTCTCCGCATAACATGTCCCGGACAATGGTTCGTCTATGAAAGTCAAACGATACGAAGCGCCCACGCTGCATGAAGCGGTCCAGAACGTCAAGGACGACCTTGGCCTGGACGCCGTTATTCTGCAGACGCGCAAATTCACCAAGGGCGGCATTTTCGGCCTTATGGGCAAAGAAATGGTGGAAGTGCTGGCGGGCATTGAGGGCGAAGGAGACGCACCGGCCGCAAAGCCCGCGTCGCAACGCCGCCCTATCAGCGCGCCGCGCGCCGCCTCTGATTCCTATGCCTCGGCCATCAAGCGCAAAGCCCCGGCCAACAACGGCGGCCTGACTCAAAACGATTCCAGTGGCCAGAACGGCTCTTCATCCGATGATCTCAAATCCGAACTGCGCGAATTGCGCACCGTGCTCAAATCCTACATGGCGCACAAGCCTGCCGCGGGCGGGGCGCCGGACTCGGTTGAGCCATACCCCGCTATCTTTGGGGACATTTATTTGCAACTTATCGAAAATGACGTGGAAATTCCTGTGGCGCAGGAAATCATCCGTTCCCTCAACGAAGCCGTGCCAGAGGAAGATCAGGAAAACACGCGCGCCGTGCTCGGATATCTTGACCGGCACCTCAAGCGCCTGCTCAAGCTTTCCGGCGAAATCCAGCTCACCCCTGGTTCTCCCAAAACCGTGGTGTTTATCGGTCCCACGGGCGTGGGCAAAACAACCACCATCGCAAAGCTCGCCACATTGTTTCAACTGGCCAAGCGTAAAAAAGTCGGCCTCATCACGGCCGATACATACCGCATCGCGGCCGTGGAACAGCTCAAGGTCTACGGCGACATTCTCGATGTGCCCGTTAAAGTGGTGTACAACGGCGAAGATATGACGCGCGCCCTGCACATGTTCTCGGATCGGGACATTATTTTCATCGATACCGCCGGACGCAGCCACCGCGATACAAGCAAGCTGCAGGATCTCAGGGACATTCTGTCCGCCCACTTCCCGCTCGAAATCCATCTCGTGCTCAACACCAGCACGCGCTTCAAGGATATGGTGGACATTGCGGACAATTTCCGGATTTTGCCGTACAGCAACGTGATTTTCACCAAACTGGATGAGGCGTCCACATTCGGCAACATACTCAATGTTATTACCAAGTTCAACATCGGGGTGTCTTACCTGTGCTTCGGCCAGAGCGTGCCCGAACAGATACGGCCGGCGACATATGACACCCTCGCCGATCTCTCCATGGGCAAGTCGCTTGAGAGAACGTTTGGAATCAGACTGAATTAATCCGCGCGCACCCGCGGCATGGGTGCATGCACAAATACATCAAGAGGTCCAAGATGCAGGACCAGGCAGACAAAGCCAGAGCCATCAGGCAGCAAGGCCAGGACAAGAGCCAGGGCGCGGCCCCGGTTGGCGTGCGCGCGCCCGGGGCGCAGCGTGTCATCGCGGTGTGCAGCGGCAAGGGCGGTGTGGGCAAATCAAGCTTCACCGTCAACTTCGGCATTGCCCTCACACGCTTCGGGCACCGCGTGCTTTTGCTCGACGCCGATCTTGGCATGGGCAATATCGACCTGTTGCTTGGCATGACGCCAAAATACAATATCAGCCATATCCTGGCCGGCAAAAAGGAAATTCCCGATGTGGTGCTCAGCGGTCCGTCAGGCGTCAAAGTGCTCCCCGCAAGCTCGGGCGGCAAACGCACCGCCAAAGTGGATTTTGAAATCAAAAAGCAACTCGTGCAGGATTTGCGAACACACACGGATCTCGCGGATACGGTTTTCCTTGACATCAACGCCGGCCTGGATGATAACGTCGTTCATTTCCTGAAACTGGCCGATGAAGTCATTCTCATGACCACGCCCGAACCCACCGCCATCATGGACTCGTACGGCATCGTGAAAATGCTGGCCCAGGAACGGGATGAAACCACGTTGCACCTGCTTGTGAACATGGCCACGGACAAGTATGACGCCCAGCACGTGGGCAACACCATGGAAATGGTCACAAAACAATTTATGAACGTAACCCTTACGGAAATGGGCTGGGTGTATTACGATCCGCTTGTGTCCCGGTCCGTGCGCCAGCAGCAGCCTTTCGTTTTGCTGTATCCGGCGTCGCGGGCCGCCCGATCCATCTCCGATATCGCCGCACGGTTCGCCGACTCTGAAATTGATTTCATGGTCGAGCGCGGCCTGCGCGGCTGGATTCAGAAAGTGCGCGGCCTGTTCACGTAACGCGCCGCTTTTGCTTAACCATTAGACAGACTGGGGATCCGAAACTGTGAAAATCAGAGTCGAAAACCTCACCGCCGCCATACGCGTTCTCACCGGCGTTTTTGCTTTTTTTATCTGGATCGTTATCGGCTCACTGCTCTTCACCGAGCCGTTGATGCTGGCGCTGGTGGGCATCATCGTGTTTGTTTGGTTCCATAAGATGGGCGGTGTTTTCGCAAAGCTTCTCGAACGCACGAACTATGAAATTACGGACATCGAGCGGGACAAGTTTAACGTGGACGAGGAAAAACAGAGCATGGGACGTCTGCTGGATGTGTCCCAGTCCGCTGAGCTTCCGTTCGGAGATTAGGAATGGCACGGGGTTGAAATTCGGGGACACGCACAACACTCATTAAGAGGGGATCGCGACCGATGGACGAGAATGTGAATGTTTTAATGAAAACTGCGGGTTGCACTAAGACCGATGCGCAGAATGCGCTCAAGGAATCCGACAATGATCTGGGCAGGGCTCTTGAAATCCTTGACGCCGCACAAAAAGAAGTGCTGGTCTTTCATTTGCGCATGGAGAAAAAAGAAGGGGAAGGCGTCGGGTTTTTGGCGGCCATATTCGACATCGATAAAGACAGCGCCATTTATGTGGATCTCGTCTTCCCCCTGGGCGGAGAAAACGCCAGGCTGCTGGACATTAATATGCCCCCCACGGTGTTCGCAAAAACCCTGGAAAGCGCCAAAGGCAAGCTTGGCGAGCGCCACAAGGGCACAAGCAGCAGCAACGCCGCCCTGGTCCGCGCAAAAATGAGCCCCAATTTCATTCGCAAAGCCATCGAATACCACAACAAAGCGCAGATTGACAATATCAACAAGATTTTTGCGGAAGTAATCAACAGCGTGTTCGGAGAGGAGCTGACCGTGCGATATTTCGCCCGATCTCAGACTCTGGGCGCCATTGCATCGCTTATCAAGCCCTCCGAGCAACCCGGGAAACCTGAAGAAATTGCTTCCAAACTGTTCGGCAGCAAGCAGGAAGCGCCCTACAGCGCACCGTCGCCCGATGACATCCAGGGCACCTCGCCCCAGGAAGCCATTCCACAGATTGTTCTTATTTGTGAGCCCGAAATTTCACCCTTTGCCGGCAAACCCGCCCGCGAACTCGTGGATGGCGACGAAGTCATCGTGAAGATTAAGGATGCGCGCGAATCCGCCCGCTACTTCGCCGAACTTATCGGCGGCAGCGTGGGCGACGAGCTTGTGCCCCTGGTGGTTCCGATCATCAAAACTTCTAAAGTGTCCGATACATTCGTGGAATCCTACGTGGAGTTTGGTCCGGGAATCTTCGGCCAGTTCTTCACACCGCCGGATGTTAAAATTAAAATGAAGACAGATGGTATCGAAATATACAACCCGTTTCAGGAGGAGGAATCCCTGTTCGCCGATGAGCGTTTCGGCAAGCAGATCATCCGCGGCCTGATTACTCTCATCGTATCCGTGGTCCTGTTGATCATCGCGTTTGTGGTCATCGGGCTCGTGATAAAGTAAAGGAGCTGCATCCAAAGCATGGCACTTGTCCCGCCCGCCAGCGAAGAAGACTGGTTGGCATTCAAACACAACAAGGACGACGCAGCGCGAAGCCGGCTGGCCGAGCACTATCTGCCGCTCGTCAAGTATGTGATTGACCGCATCGCGTACAAGCTGCCTGATTTTATCGACCGCGAAGACCTCATCAGCGAAGGGATCGTGGGCCTCATCGATGCTTTGGACAAATTTGAAATCGAGCGGGATTTGAAGTTTGAAACCTATGCGGTGGTGCGTGTGCGCGGGTCCGTTCTCGACAGCCTGCGGCAGCTCGACTGGGTGCCGCGGTCCCTGCGCCAGAGAAGCCGGGAGATAGAAAAGGCGTACTGCGAGGTTGAGCGCAAGCTGGGCCGCAGCGCCAAAGACTCAGAAGTCGCGGCACATCTTGGCATTACCGCCAAGGAATTGAACGATACCATGTCCGATGTGGCGGGCGCGGTGGTGTTTTCCTTTGAAGAGCTTTTACAGATGAATGATGAGGACAAACCCCTCATGTTCATCAACCGCATCAAGGATTCCAATGCCGACGACCCGTCGCACACATTGATTAAAAATGAAGTCAAGCGGCTCTTGGTCGACGCCGTTGACAACCTGCCGGACAATGAGCGCACTATTGTGGGGCTGTACTATTCCAAGAATCTTACGCTCAAAGAGATCGGCGGGGTGCTGGGAGTAACCGAATCACGCATATCGCAGCTCCACGCCAAAGCCCTGGTGCGCCTTAAGGGCGTACTCACGCGCGCCGGGGACGAGGTGTTCGCCGAGTGAGCTTGATGCCTTGCATGGGCTCGATATTTTTTTCACAATGTGGAGATCGAAAAAATCGCTTGTGATAGAATATGCAAAACCGGAGCAACTGAAGTTTGAACAAGATTATTTGGGGAATACAAACGCGGTGCACGGCACTGTATAATTAAAGTGGGAAGTCTATTGATATGAGCAGCTCACCGGTACAACTTGAGTTTTCAGATAATGGCCAACAGGTTCTGGCGCGTGTGGATTCCAACAAGGCCCAGGGCATGCCCATCGTGGCCGATCAGGTGCTCATGGCCCTGGAGGACATCGGCGCCCATGAATTTGAGATTGATTATGCCGCCATCGATCGCCTTATCCAGGCCCATAGCCAGAACACAAAACCGCTGCCCATCGCCAAAAAAGTAGATGGGCGCGTTGACGTGGATATCAGTTCCAACAAGATGGAATCTTCGGTTACACTCGTTCCGCCCAAGGGCGGGCGCCATGTGGAAGTGGAAGATGTATCCGCGGCCCTGGCGCGCAACGGAGTCAAGTACGGCATTAAAAAAGACACCATTGAAAATATTGTCATGCAGCAATGGTATAACGAGAAAGTGGTTGTGGCCGAGGGCAAAATTCCCGAAGACGGCCGCAACGGCAAGATCGCATTTCTGTTTAACACGGAACCCAGCGGACCCACGCCCACCATCGACGAGGAAGGCGAAGTTGATTTTTATGAATTGAACATCGTTGATAACGTGCGCATTGGTGACCCTCTTGCCGAAAAAACACAGCCCACAGTGGGCGAGAACGGCAAGAACGTGCTTGGGGAGGACCTCCCCGCCAAACCCGGCAAAGACATCCCGTTCCCAATTGGCAAGGGCGTCACGTTTTCCAAGGAAAATCCGAACCTGATTGTGGCGCAGATCGCAGGCCAGCCCCGGCTGCAACAGGGCAAGGTCCACGTGTATCCCGTGTACGAAGTTCAGGGCGATGTGGATTTTTCTTCGGGTAATATTAATTTCGTTGGCGATGTGATTGTGCGCGGCGGAGTGCTTGAGGGATTCGTGATAAAAGCGGAGGCCAACATCACGGTCATGGGACCTGTGGCGGGCGCCATTCTGGAAGCGGGCGGCAGCGTTATTCTTAACAAGGGCATGCACGGCCAGGAGAAGGGCGTGATCACGGCGGGTGAAGATGTGACCGCCAAATTCCTTGAGCATACGACCGTGAAAGCAGGCGGCAACGTCAGCGCCTCCGACGGCATTATTCAGTGCAGTGTCACGGCCAAGAAAAATATCATCTGCCAGGGCCGCAAGGGACTCATTATCGGCGGCCGCTCCTCGGCGGGCGAGGAGATTCGCGCCAAGGTTATCGGCAATTATATGGCTACGCCCACCGAAGTGGAAGCGGGCGGCAGCCCTAAAGTCCGCGAAGAACTGCGGCAGATAGAAGAACAGAAAAAGACATTGAAACTCAACCTTGACCGAACGGAAAAAGGTGTCAAGTCATTGAAACTCGTTCAGGAGCGCCAGGGCGCGCTTCCTCCCGATAAGAAGGATCTGCTCCTTCAACTTACGCGCGCGCAGTTCCACCTTATGGGGCAACTTAAGAAACTTGAACAGCGCGAAGAAGAACTCGAGGAAATTTTGTCATCTTCTTATAAAGGTAAGGTAACGGTATCGGATAATATTTATCCGGGAGTAAAAATAATTATTAAACAGGCGGTCCTGCACGTGCGCGACATGATTAATTCCACCACGTTCTATGAGCAGGACGGAGAGATCCAAATCGGCGTATACGGCTGAGGCCGCCGCTGCCGGGGAAACCCAGAGGGGGTGATAACATGTCCATACGATCCATAGACATGATGATCCTCTATTCGAAAACTTCAGATGTTGAGAAGATGCAGCAGGTGCAGCAGCAGCAGGGCGTTGTGAGCCAGCAGCAGTTGGCCGAAGAAGCCGCGCAGAAAAAAGAAGTGATGAAATCCCAGGTCCAAAAATCCCCTGAAGGCGCGGGGGGCAAGGTGGAACGCAAGAAGGACCAGGAAGGCGGCCGCGGCGGCCGCCACCCAGGCGACTTCGGACAGAATCCTGAAGACGAAGAAAAGAAGAAGAAATTCGGCCCGCGCACCGGCAGGAGTATTGACATTAGAATCTGAGTTGATTTAAGATTATATGTCCTGAATCATGTGGACAAATAATTCTGCGTACTTTACATACGGGCTCGCGGTTCAAATCACGCAGGAGGAGAGCACATGAAACTTAGTAGAGAACTGAGCAATTTGCCGATTGTGAGCATCGCTGAAGGTGAAGAAGTCGGCATCGTCAAAGACTTCATCATAGATCCCATGCAGAAAGCTATCGTGGCGATCATCATCGAGGATCTGCTCTGGTATGAGGGCGCCAAGATCATCGAGTTTACGCTCATTCACAGCATCGGTGATTTTGCGATAACAATTGAGAATGTTTCTGATGTGGTCTCCTTGACCAGCAAGCCGGAACTGGCTGATCTGATCAAGAAGCGAATCGACATGAAAGACGTCAAGATCATCACCCGCGGCGGACGGTTCGTGGGCAACGTGGTGGAATACAGCCTCGATGATCGAACCGGCGACATTCTCGGCCTCGAATTGTCATCCGATTCAAACGTGGCTTCGCCGGACAAAAACATTATTCCGGCCAGTGTGGTTGTCACCATCGGCCAGAAAGTCATCATCGTCAATGATGATGTTGAAGGCTACCTGTGCTCAAGCCACGCCGAAGTCGCCGGCGAAATGTCTGCCGCGCCCCGTGCTGCTGCAGCGCCCGCGTACACACCGCCGCCCCCCGCTCCCAAACCCCAACCCGTGATGCAGGAACCTGCGGCCCCGAAAATCAGTGAACCCGTATTCGACGAGCCGGAAATTTCCGAGCCCGAGTTGCAGGACGATGCCGGTGGCATTGATGCGGACACCGAAGTGGATATTGAAGAATTGTTGGACCTGGATCAGGATGGCGGACTCATCGACGATGACGAGTCCATCGCCGCCGCCGCCGACGAGGCTGCCGCCGCCGCACAGGACGCCGGTTTCGACGATGTGGAAATCGACACGGAAATCGCAGAAGAAGCCGGTGGCGACGATTCCTCAAAGGAAAGCCTCAGCGAGATATTCGAACGGCGCCAGATCAAATACATGCTCGGCAAAAAAGTCAGCCGCGACATTGAAGCCGATGACGGCTCCACTGTCATCAACCAGGGCGAAATCATCACCGACGATGTGATCGCCAAGGCCAAGCAGAATGGGAAATTCCTTGAGCTGTCCATGAATATCGAAATCGAGGAGTAATCCTGCATTTAATTTCAAATGTTGTTCCGGGCCGGGTGTTGAATCACCCGGCTTTTTCCTTTATGATCAGAATTCATTAGAATCGCCATACAGTGTCCGGGGCGCCCCCCTGCACCCCGCACCGGCACGCTACGGAGGCTTATCCCAATGTTGAAAATTCAAAAGGCGCTGATCAGTGTCAGCGACAAAAGCGGTGTTGTGGAATTTGCACAGTTTCTTGAATCCTCGGGAGTCGAGATTGTCAGCACCGGAGGCACAGCCAAAATACTTCAGGACGCCGGCGTTAAAGTCACGCCCATCAGGGAAATTACCGGCAATGAAAAAGATGACTATTTTGATGGCCGCATGAAGACCATCAGTTTCCAGTTCGAGAGCGCTCTGCTGTTCAAGCGCTCAGACCCCAAGCATGTGGCCCAGGCCCGGGAACTGGGCATCCCCTGTATTGACATGGTTGTGTGCAACCTGTACCCATTTGAGAAAGCCACGGCCGCCGAGGGCGTGAGCATGGATACGGCCGTGGAGAATGTGGATATCGGCGGGCCGTGCATGGTGCGCGCAGCAGCCAAGAATTTTGAGGGTGTGGCCGTGGTTGTGGACCCTGGATTTTATCCTGAAATCATGGAGGAGATGAAGGGGAATCACGGGTGCGTGAGCCTGGAAATGCGCTTGCGCATGGCCGCGGCCGCGTTTGAACGCACCGCAAATTACGATGCCGCCATCAGCACGTTTTTCGCGGGCAGAGTTTCCAGCTTCCTGCACAAGCGCATGTCCTATGTGCTTGGCGAACAACTTGGCCGCTATGCCGAAAACTGGCACCAGAAAGGGTGGCTCTTTCGCGACCCCTACTGCGTCGCGCCCAACGCGCCCAATGCACGCCAGGTTCACGGCGGCCCCATGGGTTACAATAACTACCTGGATGCAGAAGCCGCCCTGGCCTGCGCCCTGGAACTGCGCAGCGGCCCTCCCGCAGTGTGTATTATCAAGCACTCCAACCCTTGCGGTCTGGCCACTGGCCAGACAATGCGCGAGGCCATGGAGCGCGCCTGGCAGGGCGACCCTGTCAGCGCATTCGGCAGCGTAATCGCACTCACCGCGCCTCTGGACCTTGATACCGCTCAATACATTGAGAACAGGTTCGTGGAGCTTATCGCGGCGCCCGTAGTAAATGAGGACGCCCTGGAATACATTCGCAACCTGGGCGACAAAAAGAAGGGCCTGCGTCTGTTGGAATACGGCAACACGGGCCAGGGTGCGGATGCACCGCCCACGCGCCTGCGGGCAATCACAGGCGGTCTGCTGGAGCAGGAAGCCGACGACCTTTATTATTTGTGCGATTCCCCCGAAGGGCTCGTCAAGGACGCCACGGAACACACTTGCCCCAACAGCGGGAAGAAACTCATGGTTGGACAGGTGACAAAAGAAAAATTCCCAAAGGACAGGGCGGGCCTCATCGATTTCGCCCTGCGCCACGTGAAGCACGTCAAGTCCAACGCCATCATCATGGCGCGCGAGTACGCGCCGGGCTCGTACCAGGTTCTGGGTATGGGTTGTGGCCAGCCCAATCGCAAGGACTCGGTCCTGCTGTGCGGCATGCGCGCCGTGGACAATCTGCGCCGCGAATGCTTCGCAAACATGGATGCCGGCGGCGACCGTGATGAATATCTGGCAGGCCTGTCCGCCGCGGATCGCGATGCATATCTCGTCAAAGAGGATTCTTACGTGGAGCAGCAGTTGCAGAGCGACGCCGTGGTGCTTGCGTCCGACGCATTTTTCCCGTTCCGCGATGGACTGGACAATGCCGCGGAAACGCGCGTCAGGCACATCGTGCAGCCCGGGGGCTCGGTGCGGGACGACGCGGTCATCGCAGCGGCCGACGAACATGGCATCGCCATGACCTTCACAGGCGTACGCAAATTCAACCATTGACAATAAGCAACAATACGCATTGATGACGAATAAAAAAAGCTCCCGGACAGACGGGAGCTTTTTTAATGGCGGATGTGTGTGCGGCTTAACTGTTGGCGCCGCTGTAATCCATGAGCTGCCCGGCGATGGAACGGAACTCCGCAGACGCTTCCACGGTGTCCACCCAATGTTTGGGCAGCTTCCACGTGCCGTTCCATGCGCCGCTTATTGCGCCGCAAACCGCGGCCGTGGTGTCCGTGTCTTCTCCGCCCATAACCGCGCTGATTACGCTTTCTTCAAAATTGTCCGGTGTTTTAAGAAAACAGAAAATGGCGCTTGCCAGGGTTTCCACCACATGGCCGCTTGTGCCGAGAATCTGCAGGGCCGTGCTGCACGGCATGTTTTCGGCCAGGAGGTCCTTGGCGCGTTTGAGCCTGTCGGCAACCATGCAGGGCCCTATAAACGCAATGCATTCATCGATAAGTTGCGGATTGGCCTGTTTGAAATCAGTTTGGCGCACGCCCCGGGCCACGAAAAAATTCACGGCTCTGCTTGCGGCCACGGCTTCGTCGTTGTTGTGGGTTATCACAGCGTCGTCGCGGGCGTTCTGTTTGAGCGCATCCATGTCCATGCAGTTCAGCAGGCCGATGGGGGCGGTGCGCATGGCAGTGCCGTTGCCCGCGGCGAATTCACCGGTTTTGCCGCTTTCCCGCCAGGGTTTGCCCTGGCGCAGCCTCATGATGGATTCCAGTGTGGCGCGCCCGATGCCGCGCAGATCTCCGCTCTCGAACCATTCTCCATAAGACGCCGCCACATCGGCCGGTTCGAAACGGCCTTTGCAGCGGATGATGCTGCGGCTGAGATATACCGCCATCTTGGTGTCGTCCGTCCACTGGCCCCGGCCCAGGTTGCGGTCCGGGCACGGCATCATGTCCTGCACTCTTCCGCCCAGTTTGGATCGGATCCAGGCGGGGCGCCAGCCCTCGAACGGCATGCCCAGAGCGTCCCCGATGGCCAGGCCCAGAAGGCATCCTTCGAATTTTGACACGTCCGCTTTCATTGCACGTTCTCTCCCATTGTTGCCTGAGCGGGATTGCTTTTCGATGCGCCAAATTATAGCAGAGTCAGGCGCATTGCGCACCTTGCCGCAGGCAAGCTTTGCACGCACGTGTAAGCCGTTGCCGCCCCCCGCCATAAAGAAAGTGACAATGCCGGAGGTGGTCCCCTTGTTGAAAATATGGAAGACTGCAATCCTGATGCTGGTGGCGTGTGCGTGCCTGCCCCAGGCCGCGCGCGCGCAGCGCCTGTACCAGGGCGAGTACATCGCGTGGCGCATCGAGGAGCACGACGGCTATTCGTGGCGCGCCATGGACGCCCTGCGCACGGACTCGCAACTGCGCACGCACTGCGAGTTGGAATCCATGTGGCCGGATTATCCCACATGCAATGACGGCAAAAAACGGATCGGCCAACGGCAGGACCAGGGTGTGAATCCTTTTGTATCGCGCGCCTATCGCGTGAGCCCGACCCTGGGTCACCGCTACCGCGTCATCATAAAAAACACCACGGCATGCCGCATGGCGGTTACCCTGGAAATTGATGGAAAAAACAGCATAAACTCGCGCGATGTGCAGCGCTCCAGCAGTGACACGGCCTGGGTGATAGGCGGTTATGAGACGATTTCAGTCGAGGGGTTTCAGTCCGGTATGGATTCGGCCATGGGTTTTTACTGGACCACGCCCGAGGACGCATATTCCGACCGCACCGACAAGATGGGAACCATCCTCATGCACGTATACTTTGAAGATGACGCATGCGCCCGCGACCGGCTGATTAATGAATGCGGCCACTCGCTGGACAAACAGAGTAGCGCAGAGTTTGGCACCGGCGCCGGCGATGAAATCCATAATCCCGTGCGCAAGGTGCGTTTCGATGATATTACGGGGTGTCCCCTGGAGACCGTGCAAGTGGCCTATTCGGACCGAGCGCCGGACTATGCGCCATATCAATCCTGCGCATGCGCCGGGTCTGTTTATAACGGCTCCTGGCCTACTACGCCGCCCGCGCCCGCACCCGTTCCACAAACTCCGGCGCCCCGGCCTGACAATTGCTACCCTGGCCTGGGTGTGCTGGTTGCCGACAATTCGTATGCAGGCGCTCAGGTGGTGGATGTTTACGCGAACAGCCCGGCTCAACGCGCCGGACTTGCCAATGGGGATAAGCTGATCAAGGTGGGCAATGCCACGGTGAACACCACGGCTGATCTAAAAAGCAGTCTGTCCGGCATGGCCGCCGGCACAGTTTTTGAAATTCAATATATTCGCGGGGGAAGCAAGAATCGGGCGAGTGTGACCATGGACTATGTTTGCCCATGACCGGCCGCTACCATTTGCCGATTTTCTTTTTGCCGATTTTTGCTCTTTTGAGCATGAGTACAGAGTTTTCAGTCATGTGCTGGACCTCAATTTTCACCGGTCCCACCCCGGGTTTGAACCAGTAAAAGCGGTTTTCAAAACCGATGTTGTCCTCTTCATGGGCGCGGGACACGATACGCAAGGCTTTGAACTGCCCGGCTGCCGGAGAGATTGTCTCCGTACCCTCAACGATGGTTTGCCCTGAAAAAACCGTGGATGCGCCGAACGTCAAATCTTCAGCCTGGTATTTGAAATTCCACGTCTGTCCTTGTTTGGGTTTTGGTGTTACCAGGTACGGCGGCTTATCGTTCATGGGTTTGAATGTAATTTTCACTTCCTGGTAATCGTCAACATAAATTAGCAGGGTGCGGCTGCTTTCGTATATCCCATCCTTGGTTTTGGTAAGTTCAATTTGCTGAACCGACTCCTCACTGTCGTTGCGGAATACCTCGATAACGGCAATTGTGTCGCCAGCCCTTTCTGTGACGGATGCTACTTTGTAACGCACTTCGCCCGTGGGCGCAACGCCGAACTGAAAGTGCTCATGGTAAACCCACTCGTTTCCCTGCTGAAGGGGCCACATGTCACGCTTGGCGCAGCCCGGCGCAGCCAGGGCCAGCAGCGCGGCTGCCAGGACCAGGCGCATGGCCAGCATGCGCGGTTTGCATTGCCTTTGCATAATCATGTGCGCTTCACTCCGTGATTTTTTTCACCGGCCGTACGATGTCTACAAGCACGCCCAGCAGGGCCAGATCCCGCGTGCGAACCGTTTCATATTCGGGATTGATAGAAACCAATTCAATGTGATCTTTTTTCATAAAGAACTGTTTGACGACCAGCCCGTCGTTATTGCGCGCAATAACCGTGTCTCCATTCACTGGTGCGCGCACCAGGTCCACCACCACGTAATCGCCATCCATGATATACGGGGCCATGGAATCGCCCACAATGCGGAACGGCTTGTAGTCCTCGCGCCACCTGTGCTGCGCCAGCACCAGTTCCTCGGGCGGTCCCGTGTCGTCTGCAGCGCGTCCGGCCGCGGCTTTTTCCTGCGCCACCCTCAGCCGCGGCACTTTATGAATCTTTGCAGGCAAGGCGTATTCCTTGAGCGCCTGCTCTTTTTCCTGTGGCGACATTGGCACGATATCCCCGTGCTCCACGGTGCGCGCCGTGATCGGGTCTTTTTTGTATTCACGGAAAAAATCTGTGAGGGCTTTGACCTGGCGCGCCGTGAGCCTGGCAGAAGGGCCGCTCGCCAGTTCGTCCACCAGTTCTGCAAGCGGGCATACGCTTTTGTCCTGGCCGTCGTCTTCCAGGAAAAACCATGCCATAGGTTTGTTGAGAGCGCCCGCAACTTTTTCCAGGTTGGCCAGCGGAATATTTATGGTAGTTCCATTTTCATATTTGCCGATATCGCGGCGGTGTATGCCGCACAAGGCGCCAAGCTCGGTCTGCGTGAGTCCCGCATCTTCCCTGGCTGTTCTTAAGCGTTCCGGCACATTCATGGGCGCTATCCCCCGTCAAACAAAAATTTTTCAAAAACCCCTTGCAATGCTCTTTTAAAGACCGTATAATGCTCATATAAAGAGCAGGCAGGCTCTCATGCAGAGCATCATAAAAACTGCGGTTGTGCAGCAACGAAAGAAAAGTCCATTGTGCGCACAAAAAATCTGCACTGTGAGCCACAGGCTGCTTTCGCCGCAGAATTGCTTCCATTATACACCGTTGCCACGCGGCGCAGCAAAGGAGGACAAAACACTGATGCGGGCCACAGAGAACGAAAAGAAAACGAACCAATGGATTAAGGATCTGCTTTCCTGGATGGGTGTGCGCCGGGATAACGATTTGTATGAAGATTGCGTGCAGGAAGCATGGCTCGCAATTCACAGCCAGGACGCAAGGAAGCGGAGTAATGAGGCGTATCGAAAGCAGGCCGCCAAATGGGCGGTTTTGTGTTTTTTGAACCGGGAATCGGCCGAGGCGCATAAGGGGCTGCGCATGCAATCGGCGAATCTGCTTACTTTGGAGGACATGGTGATTATGGAAATGGACAAGGATCAGGGTTTCAAGGCCATTGCCGAGTCATTGAGCGTACGGGAATCATTCGTGTACATACTCACGGCATACGCGCCGCTGTCGCAGAAGCAGATTGGCGACATTATGGGATTAACCACGCGTCACGTTCGCCGGCTGCTGCACAGCGCCCGGCGCAAAGTGGCGGCTCTGGATGCCGCCCGCGACCAGGCCGAAAACGCCGCGCAGCTGGAACTGGCTTCCGCAGGCGGCATTCTGGGCTGAAGCAGGGCAGAGGAGGCTGCGTCCGTGTTTTGCGAGCATGTATTTGAACATGATGCCGGAGACCTTGTGCGTGATTCCCTGGGCCGTGTGCTGTGTCCCGCGTGCGCGCAGCCATGCGAAGAATGCGGGCGCATATGGTTTCGCAGGGCTTTGAATGCGCAGGGCCTTTGTACGGACTGCGCGCGGCGCTCCACGGCCCGCAGCAATGTGGGAGAAGCAATAAAAATAGAAAAGGAGAAAAAAATGGATGAACAATTGAACAAGACACTTGCCCGGCTGAGGAAAAAGTTCGGAGTCCCCGAGACAGGAGCGCAGGAACCGGACCGGAAATCCCATGCAGGGGCCGCCTCGCCTCGCAGCATATGGCCCATGGATTCCACTCAGGACACGGCCGAGGCCCTGGAGGCGCGCCACGGTATTGACCGGGAGCGCTACCGCAGCAGCCCCTGGTATCGCAGACAGATTGACGAACACGCGCCGGCATATGCACGTGCGCACCGGAGGGAGATTAAAGATGGCGCGGAGTCATGATGCAGAAAAAAACGAGGACAAATGCAATATCGCTGAAGATCGCAAAGAAAGCCTCAAGAGAATGCTTTTCCGTCGGAACAAGGACAACAAGTGGCTTGGCGAGCGTACTGGCCTCATGCTCTCGTATCTGGATTTCGCTTATGACAAGGCTGTGAGCGACAGTGTGCGGTTCCGCGCCCTGGAGCGGTTCGCAGATTTGCTTGACCGTTCGGGTGAATTCGCAGAGGGCGGGTCTCCCGACCCCTTGCCGGGCGAAATCGGGTCCCGGCTCGAAGCGCTTATTGCGCGCGCCGGGGACGTAGCCATTCCGGCGCTGCGCGCCATTCTGCACCTGGCGCAGAGCCGCGATGTAAGCGACAGTGTGCGGCTGCGCGCCCTGGAAAAAATACTTGCGGCCCTGGAACGGAGTGATGACCATGATTCAGAACATGACGAACGCCTGCCCGACGAATGGGAGCGGGCACTGCGGCGGTTTGAAAACGACCTGTGTCTCGGAACGCGGGTTGCGCCTGCTCCGGGAGCGGAGTCGGGACGCGCTGCTGAGGGCCGCGTCCCGGCGGTGGGATGAACGGCTTCTGGAGCAGTTGACGATTCGTGACAAACAGGCGCGCCTGGCGCCATTGGCCCTGAATCCGGGACAGCGCATGGTGCTGGACGCCATGCAGGGCCAGCGTGATGCGGGCGCGCCCGTGCGCATCGTGCTGCTCAAAGCGCGGCAGTTCGGGGGCTCCACCCTGGCGCAGGCCTGTTTGTTCGCGGACGCCGCGCACAGGCCACTGCGCGAGTCGTGGATCGTGGCGCATACCCTGGACAGCGCACGCGCTCTGTTCGGCATGGCTCAGCGCTTTTACCGGCATTATCCACCGGCCTCGCGCGTCAAGCCCCTGCGGTGCAACAGCAGCGAGCTGGTGCTGCCCAACCACAGCCGCATCGCCGCATCCACCGCGGAAACCGCACCCGCGGGCCGCGGCTTCACCATGTACAACCTGCACGCCAGCGAAATTGCATGGTGGCGCCGCGCCAGCGAGGCCATGCTGTCCCTGCTTCAGGCCGTGCCCGATCATCCCGATACATGCGTGATCGTGGAATCCACGGCCAACGGCATGGGCGGGTATTTTCATGACCTGTGGCGCGCGGCGCGGGCCGGGCAGAACGGGTTCGCGCCTGTGTTCGTGGGATGGAACACTGTGGCGGAATACTCTGCTCCGTTTGCAAATCCCGATATGCGGCGCCGATTCCGGGACAGCCTTTCACCGGAAGAGAATGCTTTATATTCGGATTTGGGCATGACTTTGGAGCAACTGCAATGGCGGCGAACATGCATCCGAGATAAGTGCGGCGGCAGCATCGATGCGTTCCGGCAGGAGTATCCCCTGCACGATCAGGAAGCATTCCTCACCAGCGGCCGGCCCGTATTCCAGGTGGGTATTCTGGATAGCATGTACCTGCATTGTGACGCCCCGATCATGCGTGCGGAAATCGACATGGAGTCCTGGCTTGCCCGCAGGGAGCAGGCCCATGCCGCGTGCGGGCCCAATGCATTGGAACTGGCGCGGCATCTGTGCGCGGTGCGAAGCGGACGCCTCAAAATCTGGCGGCATCCCGAACCCGGTGCGCGGTATGTGCTGGGCGTGGATGTGGCCGAAGGCATCGAAGTCTCGCCGGGTGGCCGCGAGCGGGATAATTCCTGCGTGCAGGTGCTGCACTGCGGCCGCATGGAACAGGTGGCGTGCTGGACCGGCAAGATCGATCCTGACGTGCTTGCGGATGTGGTGCTGTTTCTATCGGAATATTACAATCGCGCGTTTTGCGGGGTGGAAGCCAACAACCACGGGCTCACCACGCTCACCCTGCTCAAGAACCTGTATCGCAGGGAAGTGTTCGACGAGCGCTCACGCCGCCGCACGCAAAAGCTGGGCTGGCTCACCACCGCAGCCTCGCGGCCGCTCATGATTGATACCCTGGGCCGTGTGCTGCGCGAGCGCGCCCTGCACCTTCACGACCAGGAAACAGTGTCCGAGTGCATGACGTTCGTGTTTGACCGAAACGGGCGCATGGACGCGCAGGAAGGGTGCTTCGATGACCGTGTGATGGCGCTGTCCATCGCCGTGCAGATGTACATGCAGGGTCCGTCCTCTGCGCCCGCCGCACCGCCCGGCAACCCCATGGAGGAGCGATTGGATTTTCTCAAATCAATGCGCGGCGCAGGGCAGGGCGCGTCCCGCAACGGGTGGAACGTTATTTAGCGGATCTGTTGCGAACAGCCGCATCGCGATAACAGCGCGCCCTTAATAAATCGGTCGATATAAATTATTCGGCGGTTTTTCCCGGAGTGAATTCGTACACGCCGCACCCGGAACAGATGTAAATGCGCCCTTGGCTGTCCGGCTCCACATTGCGCAGCAAGCGCCCGATTTTCAGAGACGCGGTGCGGCGCCAGGGCGCGTGCGCTGTGAAAACATCCAGGGCGCCCGTGTATCCCGCCACAGTCACCGTGTCCGACTGGGCATCGTATGCCGCGTCGGCCAGGCCGCAGCGCACCTTGCGCACAGCCTGTGTGCGGAATGTTTTTCTGTCCTTGATTTCCATGGTGCGGCTCAAGGGCCCGGACGCGAACAGCCGGCCGTCCCGCAGGTCGTAGGCTATGCCCTGGAGAAGGTTGCCTTGGTTCAGTTTTCGCACCACACGCATGGTGCGGGGGTCCAGTTCGATGAGTTTATTCTGGCCTATGTTGGTGAGGAAAATGTTTCCGGTTTCGGGGTCGCGCACACAGTGCTGGGCCGAGCCGTTGAAGTCAAAATCATTGGATTCATGAATTTTTTTATGCGATTGCGGATCGTAGACGGCAAATCCGTATTTTGTGGTTCCGGCGTAGAATACGAAAATGCGGCCGGTTTCCTCGTCTGCGTACACATTGTTGGGTTCGGCCTCCAGGCGAATGAGGCTCATGAGAAGCAATCTGCGGTTCGCGTACGACGCCACGAGCAAATGGTTGTTTCCAGGACTGAGCACCAGGGCATAGAGCTGTTCCCGTTTTGTATCGATGGCCATGCGTTCCGGGAACTCGTTTACGGAAAAGTTCCAGTTGTCGGGCAGGTCTGTAATAAGCACATGCAAGGGGGCGCCCGAGGGCAGTTGCAGGGCCACGATGCCGCCGGGTTTGCGCCGGGTTTGCTTGAGGGAAACAAAGAGCACACGGCGCGAGGCGTCCACTGCGGCGGCATAGGGCAGGGTATGCTCCATGCCGCGCAGGGCATCAATGTTCGCGCGGCTCAGCAGAAGCCGCATTCCAGGAGGGGTTTTCATGCGCTCGCAGGCGCGCCGCGTGGGGCCGAGTTTGAACAGAGTGAATGCAGCCAGGGAAAGGCACACAAGCATCCAGAACCCCCAGAAACCACCTGCGGCCACGCCCCGCAGGGTCTTGCGCTGTTTCAGCACCAGAATTGAAACCGTAATGCCTGCCACGGCGCAGCATGCAAATCCCGTACGGCTCAATGCCCATAGGATTCCCGGATACATGAACGGGTGCATGAGCATCCCAAATATATCTGCGGACAGGCTTCCCAGCAGCAGTCCATGGGTGCCTAAATTCAAGAGAATTACAACGGCTATGAGCAGGGCCACGGATTGAAACGGAGACAGTGCCTGCGCAATCCGGATTTGTCTGGAGTCCCGCCGCCATGCCGTTTCCTCTGGGATCACAGATGCGCGCCGCCACGCAAACAGCGCCCACAAGGCCCAAATCGCAACAAACAGCAGCACCGGATACCCCCCGTAAATGTCCAGCGGATAATAAAAAATTGTGTACGGCAGACCGATTATGAGAAGATTGCGAAAGCGAATGATTAAGCGCGACTGTTTTTCAGGCATTTCGTAACAATCTACACCAGGGTGTTTTCAAAAGCAACCGTAACTTTTATGGGCGGAGCGCCGTGTTATAATGCAACAGCACTGATAGAGCCCGCCAGGCGGGCCAGGAGGTTTTTTATGGGCGATATGGGGCTGGCGCTTGTTCTGATTGCGGCTGTGCTTTTGGTGATAAATATCGTGGTGGTTGTAATGCTGCGCGGCCGGAGTGGTTCGGGCGACGCCGCAACCATGGCCGCGCTGCTGCAACAGCAACTCGACGGGGTGCGCGGCCAGTTGCGCGAATCCCTGGAAACCGGCGCCGCACACACAAACCGGCAGCTTGACGGCGTCACGCGCCAGATGGCGGCGGTTACCGAGCAAATGGACCGCCGCCTGGATCAAGTGGCGCGGCAGGTCAATGACCGGCTGCGGGAAAACCATGACACCCTGCAGGCCACGCAGAAAATTGTGGGGGAGCGCCTGGAGGGCACGGCACAGGTTATGGGGCGCGTGGAAAACCGACTCGGCCGTGTGGAAGAAGTCAACCGCCGGGTTTTTGAAGTGGGCCAGGATATCGCCAGCCTCCAGGAGATTCTGCGCGCGCCCAAGCTGCGCGGCAATCTGGGCGAGCTTTTTCTGGGGGATCTTCTTGCGCAGATCCTCACGCCGCCTCATTTTTCCCTGCAGCACACATTTAAAAGCGGCGCCACCGTGGACGCCGTGATTCGCCTGGGCCAGGGCATGGTGCCAATCGATTCCAAATTTCCGTTTGAGAACTTCAAAAAAATGCTCGATGCCAAAGACGACCAGTCCCGCGGCGCGGCCCGGCGCACCTTTTCGGCGGATGTGAAAAAGCACGTGGACGCCATTGCAGCCAAGTACATCGTCCCGGACGAGGGCACGTTCGATTTTGCGCTTATGTATATCCCCGCCGAGAATGTGTATTACGAAACCATTATCCGGGACGATGCGTTCGGCGATGAAAAAAGCATCAGCGAATACGCCATGAAAAAACGCGTAATCCCCGTGTCTCCCAACAGCTTCTATGCTTACCTCATGGCCCTGGTCACCGGGCTCAAGGGTTTGCGCATAGAGGAAAGCGCGCGGGAAATTATGAGCGGGCTGGACCGGCTGCGCGGTGAGTGTGCGCATCTGGAAAATGATTTCAATGTACTGGGCAGACACATCCGCAATGCCGCGCAAACATATGAACGCGCGGACAAGGGTCTCGCAAAATTTAAAGGCCGCCTCGACACCCTGGGAGATGAGGCCGAGCATGAAGCCGTGCCGCACGATGTGTCTGCGGATGACGAGCAGGAGTGACCTGACTCGTGAGGGACGAACAATCCGGATACCCCGGGACATTATTAGAATGAGAGAGAGGCAACAGGATTATGCAAACAAGCGGGTTGGCGCATTATGTCGCCGTATGAAATCGTAGAACACACAGCCGATGCAGGGGTGCGCATCACCGCGCCGGACCTGGCCTCTTTTTTTACGGACGCTGCCACAGGCATGTTCCATATCATCTGTGAGGGACAGGCCGACGGCTGGGACACGGAGCACCGTATCGAGTTGAGCGCCCCGGATCTCGAAGATTTGCTCGTGGATTGGCTCTGTGAATTGTTGTACCTGTTTGAAATTAAAAAGTTCGTGTTTCAAGCAGTAACGTTTGATTCCGTGGGAGAAACAGGAATCGCCGCCACGGTGCGGGGCGTGAATTTTCGCGGTGAAATGGCGGGCGCGGAAATCAAGGCGGTCACGTATCACATGATCGATATCCGGCGCGAATCCGGGGGCTTTGAAGCCACCGTGTATTTCGACCTGTAGCCTGGAGGAGAGTAGCGGCATGACGGACTGGGCGAGTGTATTGCAAAAACAGGGCGATGCATCCTGGGTGATTCCGCGCACATACCGGCCGGACATGCGCGTGCCCGGGAAAATATTCGCCAGCGGCAAGCTGTATGATCTGCTCGTGGCGGACGAAGCGCCCGCGCAAGTGGTGAATGTGGCCACGCTGCCTGGCATCGTGCGCTGGTCCCTGGCCATGCCCGATATCCATTTCGGCTATGGATTCCCCATCGGGGGTGTGGCCGCCATGGATGCGGACCAGGGCGTGATTTCACCCGGGGGTGTGGGGTTCGATATCAACTGCGGCGTGCGCATGCTGCGCACGGACCTGGGGCGCGAAGACATCCTGGAGCATTCGCAAAATCTCGGCAACCAGCTTTTCAGCAACATTCCCTGCGGCGTGGGTTCGCATGGCGACATCCGCCTGAGTGCTAAAGATATGGAGCGCGTGCTGTGCCGCGGCGCGGCCTGGGCCGTGTCCCAGGGTATTGGGGAAAATTCAGATCTCGAGTTCTGCGAACAGAATGGCTGCCTGGAAACGCATGACACGGACGGAGTGAGCGCGCGGGCGCGCGAGCGCGGTAAAGACCAGCTTGGCACACTCGGGTCCGGCAATCATTTTATTGAAGTGCAGTATGTGGATGCGGTGTACGATGAGAACGCCGCGCGCACCATGGGCCTGGAGCACGGGCTCGCGACTATCATGATTCACTCCGGGTCGCGTGGCCTGGGCGCGCAGGTGTGCCAGGACAGTGTGCGCGAAATGAAAGCCGCGGTTATCAAATACGGAATTGATCTGCCGGATCGCCAGCTTGCCTGCGCACCTGTGAAGTCGCCCGAAGGCCAGCGGTACTATGGAGCCATGGCCGGGGCTGCGAACTATGCCTGGGCCAACCGACAGTGCATGGCGCACCTGGTGCGGCGCACGTTCGAGGAAGTATTCGGCCTGGGCGCGGCCCGCCTGGGTCTGCGCCAGGTCTACGACGTGGCGCACAATATCGCCAAAATGGAAAAGCATGATGTGGACGGAAAGCAGCGCACCCTGTGCGTGCACCGCAAGGGCGCCACGCGCGCATTCCCTGCCGGGCACGCGGAAATTCCCGCTGCGTACAAATCCGTGGGCCAGCCCGTGATCGTGCCCGGGGACATGGGCCGCTATTCGTATGTGCTCGCGGGCACGGATCGCGCCATGTCCGAAACCTGGGGATCCATCTGCCACGGAGCGGGCCGCGTGCAGAGCCGGTCCGCGGCCAAGGCCAGCTACACCAGTTCACAGGTTATCGAAAAGCTGCGCCAGCGGGGCGTGGAAATCCGCGCGCGCGGCAAAAAGACTATCGTGGAAGAAGCGCCCGAAGCATATAAGGATGTGTCACTGGTGGTGGAAACATGCGAGAAAGCCGGTATCGCCACAAAGGTGGCCCGGCTGCGCCCGCTCATCGTTATTAAAGGCTGATTTTCACAATGAATAAAAACGCGGCGGGGTTTCCGCCGCGTTTTGAAAATGTTTCTGTTTGATTTTTTCAACAAAAAACTATTTGCGGCCGAACACGATGATGCCGCCGGCGTGGCCCAGGGTGGCGATAAGCGGCACCAGAATCAGGTACATGCCCAGAACCGTGTAGTCCACGGAATCCGCAGGCAGGATCCCTTTGGAATAATGCACGGAAGTCGCGGCTGTGGAAAGAACAAGCACAACTAAAGACAGGGCGATTTTAAGCTTGTAAATGCCGCCCTGTGCGCGCGCGTATTTGTAAATCCAGTGAAAGAGCCCGGTGGCCACGGCCGGCACAGCCATGAGCATGCCCGTGCCCATGAGGTAGAAGGCCGTGCGCTCGAACGACGGGTTGCGGGTTGCGTAGAACAGGATGAGGAAAACCGGGGCGAACGTGAGAAACGCCTGCGGGAAATGGATCACAATGGGATGCGGATGGAACCCGAGCAGCCAGTCGGCCCAGGCCGGCACAAGAGCGCCGGATTCCTGCTCTTTTGCTGCGCCCGCTGTTTTGAGTGTGCCCACCTGGCTTACGCGTTCCAGCACTTCCTCTCCGTGCGGCGCCTGCGCGAACGATTCCGTAAGGTCCTCTCCGGCTGTATGCCGCTTCATGTGTTGGCCCTTGGGCCACATCCTGCTCGCGGACACATCGAAAACTTTGCCGTTATACGCAACATACGCAGGCTTATCATCCTGGCCTGTGTGTGTGGCTAACTCTTCATTCGTGTATTCTTTCATAACCCGTTGCCTTTCATGCCAATACGAATTTCAATTCCATGGGAATTAACACAATACCCAGAGCCGCAGTTCATTAAAATGGGAAATTGTATTTCAACCACAGTGCGCCGCCACCTGCCCTTTGTCTTAACAGGGCGGCCGAACTGCGCTTACTTTTTTTTCGCCGCTGATTTCTTTCTGGCAACGGCTTTCTTTTTGGGCGCTGGTTCCTTTTTAGCTGCGGGCTGTTTTTTTGCCTCGGCTTTGTCTTTTTTCGCCGCGGACTTGTCGCTCACTTTCTTTTCCCGCAGATAGATTTCTACGGTTTTGATGGTCAGCTCAGCCACGATCCCGATGATTCTTTCCACGATGCGCCGGGTGCCGGGCGAAAGCGCCGCCTCGGCCAGGCGCGAGCCGGTCACGTATTCGCTGAGTTTTTTCTTGAGTTCCTGCTTTGAAATGTCCGGTTTCTTTTTGGCTTCATTCTCAGCCACGCTTAGTAGATCCTCACGCAGTTCGTACACATCCAATCGGTCCTGGCGGTCCTGCTTTTGTTTTTTGGCCACTGAAATCACCCTTTCGCTTGTGTTGCCCCGCTGGCGCGGGGTTTGATTTTGAAACAGCATTTTGCTGTCGAAACGCGTGTCTGGAAAGAGTGCCGCATCAAAAAACCGTACTGTGTTGAGAAGAGGGTAAGCTGCGCGTTTAAGCTGTGCTTCACAATCTCCTCAACGCGGATATGAAATCTCGTGACGCCCCTATCTTACCGCAAACGGTGCGTTTGCGCCATAGGCAAGAATTTGATTCGCGCCGCACCCTGTAAGCAAGCCGTGTTTGGGATAAAATAGATTCAGCAATGATGAAAGCGAATGAATAAATGAAACGTGGACTTGTAAACAAAGTTATTTATTATCGCGATGCGCCGCTGCTGATCGAGATATGGGCCATGCAGCGCAGGATCAGCCGCGGTGGCGGCGAGCGGGCGCTGAGCATGCTTGAAAGCACTCCTGTGTCACGGGGCCGGCGCACTGTGGCGCGCGATGCGAAAAAAATCGACCACTACGTGAACCTTGGCCTGCGCATCGGCGGGTTTGCGGGTGCGGTTGATTCGTGCCTCACACGGTCCGTGATTCGCGCGGTGCTGCTGCGCCGCTCGGGTGTGGATGCACGCGTGGCGTTCGGCCTCAACAAGAGCGGCGAGCGTTTGGATGGGCACTGCTGGGTGGTGCTTCCCAACGACAAACAGCATGCGCGCATTGCTCAGCAGTATCAGAGTGTGGACGTGATTCCGGGGGGAGACCATGAGTGAACAGGTTGTAATCCTCATTGTTGTGGCGGTAAACGCCTGGCTGTTGCTCATGGCTCACAAAGCGTGGCGGCTCGGGCAGGAAAATTACTCCAGACTGCCGGATCGGATTCCCGTGCATTTCGGCCTGACCGGCAAGGTGGACCGCTATGCCCGAAAGAGCCGGCTGAGCGTGTTCTGGGCGCCTGCAGCCAGTGTAATCACACAGGTGTTCATGACCGGTGTTTTCTGGACAATCTATAAGGCGGAGGGTCCGGACGCGGCTGTGATTCTGCTCCTGGGCGAGGCGCTCACGTTTTCTGTGTGTTGGATTATGGTGCGCGTTCAGTCGCTGATCATCAACACAGCACTGGGCGTGTCCGCAGGCGCGTGGTCATATATGGGCGCACCCTTGGCGCTTATGCTTGTGCTGACGGTGTTGTTTACGGCATGGCCCTTTTATATGCTGAGCCAGCCGGCGCAATTCCAAAGCGCTGTGATCTGCGAAACCGTGGATTCGAATCTCAAACCCATTGGCAGTGGGCAAGACTTTTCCGAGGAAGCAAAAAGTATAACCATTCTCACAAGCTGGAAAAATCTGAACGGTGATGTGCGGCTTGAATACCGCTGGTATGGACCGGGCGGCGAATTGGTGCACAGAGGCGAATTCAAGAAAAAGTACAAGCAAATGAAGTTCAACCGGAGCATGTGGTATCGGCTTGATCTTCCGTATTTCCGGCAACAGGGCATGGCCGTGGCTGGCGACTGGTCCGTGGAAGTATATGAGGGCGGGCGCAAAATTACGCGCGAGCCATTTCGAGTAACCCCCGCGCAATAGGCGCCGGGTTTCAGTTCTCCAGCATCTGTTCAATGACAGGGATTAGATTTTCATTCAA
>Ga0351881_1005_pt1 | contig 101923 bp, 80 predicted proteins | sample BONcelFGM3001E15_FD_206769 | JGI IMG/M metagenome (GOLD analysis project Ga0351881, IMG submission 206769) | Enriched cells from coal bed in the Powder River Basin, Montana, United States - BONCAT cells FGM rep3 HSBNCT.FGM.300.1.E15 ...
GGCGTACTGGTGCTGCTGCGCGGTTCCAAAGACTGGCCCATGACCCTTGTTGATACATTGATTCTGGCGCTGAGCGCCAATGCCATGAACCTGCTGGATGTGAGGCCGGGCCGCGCGGTCAAGGGATTTCTGTTCGCACTGCCGGCCCTGATCCTCATTTCATCAGTACTCACCCTTTTCGGCAACCAGGCCACGGTGGCGCAGCACACCCTGGTGCTGATTGTCCCATTCGCCCTGTGGGCGTTCATGTACCTGCCTCTGGATTTGAAGCGCAAGGCCATGCTGGGCGATGCGGGCAGCAATGTGCTGGGCGTGATCATGGGCCTGGCCCTGGTGTGGGAACTGTCGCATCCGTCGCGCCTGGCGGCCCTGGGCCTGCTGGCGCTGTTTCATGTGGTTTGCGAATTGAAATCCCTGACCGAGATTATTGAAAAAGTGCCCCCCCTGCGCTGGCTTGATAACCTATGGGTGAGCAAGGGCTGACGCGCCCGGTTTCCATTTAACGAATAATTGAAAACCGCATGGAGCGCGCAAGCGCGGGGTTTTTCTGTTAAAATATTTCATAGTGAAAAACCGTCCAATATGCAGTTGCGGAAAAATCGTTTATCAACAAGGAGAGACCCATGAATTGTCCCGCTTGCAACAGCCCCATGCAGGTAAAGGATTTCGGGGGCGTGATGATTGATGTGTGCGCGAATTGCAAAGGCATGTGGTTTGACTGGATGGAACTCATGAAGATGGACGAGAAGCACGAGGGCGGCGGCCAGGCCCTGGCCGAGGCCATGCTGAGCCCGCGCGTGAACGACGCGGGCCGCGGCCAGATAGCCTGCCCCAAGTGCGGTACGCCCATGCGCATCCACAACTACGGCCGCGCCCAGGACGTGAAAGTGGACGAGTGCTATGCGTGCGGCGGTTTTTTTCTGGACTCCGGGGAATTGCGCGTTATCCGCGAGGATTTCATGTCCGACGCCGCGTATGCGCAGTTCGTGGACGGTGTGGTAAACGATATTCCGGGCATGGCCGAGTACCAGCAGGACCTGGAGCGGCGCTATTTGCGCGGCAAAGCCATGCTGCGCATGACCCGGTTCCTGCGCCCGTCGTGGATCATTCCCAAGCTTCTGGGCGGCACGCCCCAGGAAGAAGTTTCCGTGGTTCTCCCGGGTCTCATCGACAAGGCGCGCCGGGATCCGGCGCAGATCAAGTCTCCGGAAATGCGCGCGTATCTCGACAATTACATGTCCAAAGACGAATCCGAGCGCACACCCGAGCAGCGCGCGTTCATTGATGAATACGGTTGCTGAAAGCTGCGCCGGTTGATGTGTGTTTTAATGACGGTGTGAATTCCAAGGCGCATTTCGCACACCCCATCTATTTCAAATCCTGGTTTTATATTTAATGTTCGCTCCGCTGTGTTTCGGCCTGGTTTTCCGGTGGTATAATAAAAGTAGAGACCCATCTGATATGCGACACCGGCCGCACCCTGGAAAGGAGCTTGAGCCATGGCAAATCCCACAGCCCTGTACAAGCAATGCGATACATTCACCGCCGAGCGTTTTGACAACGTGTTATTGTTGCGATTTGTGGATAGGCCGTTTGTATTCACCCTGGACATGGGCGCCAAGAACCGGTTTGTGGAGTGCCTGGAAAGCGTGGCGCACGATGATCGCATCAAGGCGGTTGTCCTGTTCGGCCGTTCCGAAAAAACCGGCGCCAAAGAGTTTGTGGAGTTTTTTGAAAAGGCCCTGCTGCCCGAAGCCGACCAGAACATCATGCATAAGATGCTCAATATTTTTAACCAGTTCATGCTCACCATCATGGATTTGGATAAATTTGTAATCAGCGCCGAGTTCGGGCCCCTGGTGTCGCAGTTTTTCTATGCGGGCCTGGCGTGCGATTACCGCATCATGGCCGAGGGGGCTGTGGTGCAGAATGCGTTCCTGGCAGCGGACATGCCGCCCAAGGGCGCGGGGCCGTTTTTCCTGCCGCACTATGTTTCGCGGCGCACCGCGTATGAGTTGCTGACCACGGAGCAGGATATCCCCGCGGAAAAGCTGCACGGCCTGGGTTTGGTGGACGAGGTTGTGTCCGCGTCTGACATGGAGCAGTCGGCCCTGCACGTGGCACATAAGTTCGCAGCCGTGCCCGGCACTGCCCTGGCCGGCATCAAGAAGTTTATGAACTACGAGATGCGCCGCCATTTGAGCCGTTATCTGGAATTTGAAAACCAGGAAATTCTCAAAGCCTACAATGCCGCCAAAATGCGCATGGCGCGCGGCAATAAGTGACGCCCGGCGTATTGGCGGCCGTTTATTTCAATACCTTATCCGCTACAAAGTCGGCTGTGATCTTCTGGCCCAGAGCGGTCCAGTGAGGGTCGTTTTCGAAAAATATTTTTTGGTCCCGGTTTTCGCGAATCAGTTGCAGCAGGGATACGTACTCCAGTCCGTTGTGCCTGGCCAGGGTGCTGATAACCGTGTCGGGCCGATCATAGGAAAATCCTTGTTCCTCGCTTACTCGAACAAAATCGTCGAATCGTTTTTCTACATCCGCGTAGGGAACTTTTGACATATCCTCATAGACCATGGCCTTGGACGGCAGGCCGATGATTACAAGCCGGAAATCGAATGCTTTAGCCATTGCGGTCATGTGGTAAAATGCCAGATTGGTTTTTATGACGGCTTCTATCATGTTCTTGTCGTAGGTGTTGCGCAGGGAGAGAATTTCGGACAAGCAGAAATTCTCCATAATATTTTCGGGTAGGGCTTTGTCCGGTTTCGGAGCATTGTTCATTGACTCCTGCCGGCCCTTGCGCGGCTTGCCCAGGATGGTTATTGGAGAGTAAAAGAGGCGGTAACAGAGTGCGCTTTTGCGGCACAACATTTCTGTGCGTGACTTTCTCTTCCGTTTATCTTTCCGTGTTGGACGGATTGGCACACGGTTGGGGCCCGTGTACACTGAGGCGCCGTAATTGTCATGGAGATCGTTGCCAAGGTAAAAGAAAAGCAGCACTGTGTGGGGGTGCGATTTGAGGAGCAAATCTTCCAACATGTAGCTGGCTTGAAACGTGGAAAAACCGTCCATACCGGCATTGTATATTTTATAGCCGCGTGCACGCAAAAGGTGCGCCAATGTTTTGTTCTCCGGAGTGTTCAGTGCGGACATAAAGGAATCGCCGAGCAGGATAATCTCTGCCTTGGGTAGTGTTCCCAGGGGGTTGCGCAAGCCATTTTCATCGGAAATAAACGCAATGTTTTCTCCGATTTCATTTGTAAAATGGACATCCTGCAGAATTTCATATGTGTGATAATCTTGTAGCGTCTCATACGGAATGGAGCGCGCAATGGCTTCTTGTTTGGGCATGGCCATACGAAGGCCGACTTCAAGAATTCCCAGGCATATTGCGATTACGAGTACGGCTGTTATTAAAGAGAATACAATTTTTTTACCGCGGTTAAGCTTTGGGCCATGCTTCAAAGCATGCGTTTCATGGTTTTCTGGAATCTGATTTTTGTTTTCGGATTTCATGGGTTCGGTGTTCGTTCTATTTAAGATTTTAAATTATTGACATAAATAATGCTAATAATGAATCAGTATAATAGCAATGCCTGAATCGGGGAAGAGAGGCCCTCCCGTCTTTTATTTGCAGGATTGTTTGTGTTTGCTGATGCGTTGCCATGAGAAAAGATATAATGAGCGTGGATTTAGAACTGACAAGCCATGATATTGGAGGCCTGCCATATGGTACAGGTGGATGTATTCTGGTCGTACGGGCTGGGCGCGGGATTTGCGTTCGGGGCCGCGCGGCAACTCAAGGCCCTGGGCGCGGGCCAGGCCCCGCACGCGGATGAAGATACGGAAACCGCCATGCTCCGCGACGCCGCGCCATTTAACAACCGTTTCTTTATGGTGAATCTTATCTTTCTGTCATGCCTGTTCGCGCCGTCCGGCATTTACCTGCTGTGGCAGTTCACAAGCTGGGAGACCATGCATGTGCTGGACAAGACCATGCCCGCATGGCTCGTGACCGGGTTCGCCATCACCAATGTGACCCAGGGCATCCTCGGGTTCTGGGTGACGCAGAAATGCATTCGCTCGGGCAAAGCCTACCAGGGTTTTTTACAAATCATCCTCGGTTATTTCTTTATGTTCTTCATCCTGGTGCACGGGTGGGACGGCACCGGATACCGACGTTTCTTTTCACCCACGCGCGCGGATTTCCTGGCGTGGGATCCGGCCAATGTCCCGGCATGGTTCACGTCGCCCGTGGCCCTCACTTTATACGCAATGGGTGTGATCCTGATCCCGGTGATTTTCTATTACTTCGGCCGCTGGATGCAGGACGGGTACGCGCTTGCCGGCATCAAAAAACATCCGGGATGGGGTGCGATTGTTGTGCTGCTGCTGCTGACCGTGTTCGGCGCGGGCCTGGGCTCGGCCATTGCGTGCAGCCTGCTCATTCACTGGATTGGCTGGATCGCGGGCGCCGCGGCGTTCGCTGTGGCCGCCGCGCTGCTGCTCGTGCGCCGCGGCGGCCTGTTCCACATGCTGTACAAGGCTGTGTACGCTGAAGCGGGGTAAAGGAATTGCTGTAAATGCGTCTTCGACGACTTAAGAAACCCTTTTGAAAAAGGGTTTCTTAAGAATCTTCCTAAAACTTTCAACAGGCAATGACCCGGCAAAATGAGTGCCGGGCCATTGCCTTATTGCATGATGGGAAGGCTTTTTTGAGAATCTGTTTTCACATCGTAATTTTGAATTTACTGGAATTTTTATTTGTTTCGCTGAATCCCGGACATACGGGCAAGGCAATGCCGCGCCATGCAGGTGCGGTATTGTCCGTCAAAGATTTTTGGGAAGGTGCGGAAACCCTTTTTGCCAAAAAGGGTTTCCGCGCATGTAAATCTTATGCCTTATCTTTTCTACATTAAAGCACTTTGACCATGATGGCGCAGGGCTGGTCGGGTTCCCAGCCGGGGAAGGGGGTGATGGCGGCTACGGTGGTGAAGCCCTGTTTTTCATAAAAGTCCCACATATCGGCGTAGGGTTCGTACCCGGTTTCGGGGTCCAGCAGTTTAATGGAAAGCAGACAGGCGCCCTTGGCCTTGGCGTCGGCGGCGGCGCGGGCGAGCAGGGCCGCGGCGGCTTCGCCCCGCCACTTGTTGTTGGCCACGGACATACGCGTTACTTCCGCGGCCCGGGCATTGGTGCGCCGCAGGGTGAGATATCCGAATACTCTTTGCTTTGTATCATCCACAGCCGCGTAGAACATATCGCTGCGCAGGTCTTTGGTGAGCGCCTCCAGAGTGTCGGTCCTGAAGTGCTCTGTGAGGTCCCGCGCCAGGGCCTGGCATTTGTTGATATACTTTTTTTCATTCTTCTCAATTCTCATGAAGTCTCCTGTGTGCGCCTGTGATTGGTTTGACGCTCCTATGATTCTTATTATACTTTTATGATGGTTTTTCGGCGCACACCGCGCCATTTTTACGAAGAGCCTTTATTGCACCAGACAAGATCCGGAAAGACAGGGAACCGGCTATGGCCAAGGGACAGATAGAAATAAGAATGGAAAAGTGCAAGGGCTGCGGATTGTGCGTGGCCGTGTGCAAGAAGGGCAACATCGTGATCGACGAGAGCGCAATCAACGCGCTCGGTTATGCGCCCGCCAGGTTCACGGACCCCAGCGGCGAGTGCACGGGCTGCAAGATGTGCGCGGAAGTGTGCCCGGACTGCTGCATTACCGTGTACCGAGAGCAAAAGGCCGCGGCTGCCAAAGAGTAACCCCCGGCCCGCCCGGGTTTTCCTTTTTCAGAACACAATACCAAGAACGGTGAACCGCAATGAGTGAGACAAAGCAACAGGCCCAGCGCCAGATGATGAAAGGCAATGTGGCGATTGCCGAGGGCGCCATCCACGCCGGATGCCGCTATTACTTCGGTTATCCCATCACGCCGCAGAACGATATTCCCGAATACCTGAGCGCGGAACTGCCCAAGTGCGGCGGCGTATTCGTGCAGGCCGAGAGCGAGGTGGCCAGCATCAACATGGTGCTGGGCGCGTCCGCGGCCGGCGTGCGCTGCATGACTTCGTCCTCGGGCCCCGGCATTTCCCTCATGCAGGAGGGCATCAGCTATTTGGCCGGGTCCGAGCTGCCCGCGGTCATCGTGTATGTATCGCGCATCGGGCCGGGACTGGGCGGCATCGCGCCCACCCAGGGCGATTACAAGCAGTGTGTGTCCGGCGGCGGCCACGGCGATTATTATTCCATCGTGCTCGCTCCGTCGTCCGTGCAGGAAATGTTTTCCCTGGTGGGCACATGCTTCGACCTGGCCGACAAGTACCGCAACCCCGCCATCCTGCTCACAGACGCCATCCTGGGCCAGATGAAGGAACCCGTGGTGCTCGGCCCGCGCCCTGAACCCAAACCCGAAAACAAACCCTGGGCCCTCACCGGCAACGAAGGCCGCGGCAAGAGCAATCTCGTCAAGTCCCTGTACCTGGGCGACGGCGAGATGGAAGTGCAGAACTGGAAGCTGGTGGACAAATACGAAAAGCTCAAGGCCGAGGACACCCTGGTCGAGGAGTTGTGGATGGACGACGCAAAGTTCATCATCGTGTCCTTTGGCTCGTGCTCGCGCATGGTGGAAAGCGCCATCAAGCTGGCCCGCGAACAGGGCCTCAAGGTCGGCCTCATTCGCCCCATCTCCCTGTATCCGTTCCCGGAAAAGGTCATCTACGAACGCACAAAGGATATCCACAAAGTGCTGGTGGTGGAAATGAACACCGGCCAGATGGTCAAGGATGTGAAAGTGAACACGCATAAGAATGCGGACGTGTTCTTCTACGGCCGCCCGGGCGGCGGCATGCCCACGCCCGAGGACATTCTGGAAAAGATAAAAGAATTCTATTGATCAACTGTAGGGCGGGGTCACCGCACCCCGCCGCTCGAAGCTCCAAGCAAACCGGCATTGAGGCGACTCAGCCTCATAAAAGGAATAACGCACCAGGCACCAAGCACGGGCCGCCTCGCGGCCCCACGAAAGAAGGCGATTTACAATGGCGAAACCAGCAGAGAACATGGACGCGGTATTTCAGCATCCGGAATCACTTATTGATACTAACTTCCACTTCTGCCCGGGCTGTAACCACGGCAACGTGCACAAGCTCGTGGCCGATGCATTGGATGAATACGGAATCATGGGCAAAACCATCGGCGTGGCCGGCGTGGGCTGCTGTGTGTTCCTTTATAACTATCTGGACATCGACGTGCTTGAAGCGCCCCACGGCCGCGCGTGCGCCGAGGCCACGGGCGTGAAACGCGTGCATAAAGACAAGATCGTATTCACATACCAGGGCGACGGCGACTTGGCCGCCATCGGCATGGCCGAAACCGTGCACGCGGCCAACCGCGGCGAGAATTTCACGGTCATTTTCGTGAACAACTCCCTGTACGGCATGACCGGCGGGCAGATGGCGCCCACCACTCTGCTGGGCCAGAAGACCACGACCAGCCCCTATGGCCGCAGCCACGAGGGCGACGGCTACCCCATCCGCATGGCCGAGATGCTCGCCACCCTCGAAGGCCCGTCATTCGTGGCCCGCGTGGCGTGCGACACGCCCGCGCATATCGCCAAGGCGCGCCAGGCCATCAAGAAAGCCTTCAAGATGCAGATCGACAACATGGGATTTTCGTTCGTGGAAATCCTCAGCGCCTGTCCCACCAACTGGCGCCTGGATCCGCTCACATCGCAGAAAAAAGTGCAGGACGAAATGATTCCCTACTTCCCGCTCGGCATATTCAAGGAACGCGATACCGCAGACTACATGTAAGGCAACATGCGGGCAAGTAAGCAGACAATTAAAAGAAGATTCGAAGAGAGACAGGAGACCAGCGACATGTACCACGATTGCATCATGGCGGGATTCGGCGGGCAGGGCATTTTAATGATTGGCGACATCCTGTCGCTTGCGGCCATGGCCGACGGGCGCAATGTAACCTGGATGCCCAGCTACGGCGTGGAAATGCGCGGGGGCACCGCGCGCTGCACCGTGGTGATTTCCGATGACCGCATCGGGTCCCCCATTACGGGAAGCCCCAGCGGGTGCCTGGTCATGAACAAGCCGTCTCTTGATAAATATGAGTCCTGGGTCGCACCAGGGGGCGTGCTCGTGGCCAACGGCACATTCATCAAGGCCTCGGATTTTACACGCGACGATATCTCCATTCTGCTGGTGCCCACCAACGAGATCGCAGAGCAGGTGGGCGACAAGCGCACGGCCAGCATGGTGGCCCTGGGCGCATATATAGAAATGACCGGGGTCACGGACACGCCGGGCATCACCGCCGCGCTCGAGAAAACGTTCTCCGGCAAAAAAGCCAAACTTGTCCCGATTAATATCGAGGCCATCGACCAGGGCCGCAGGTTCGCGCGTGAAAACCGCAAATAGAACATGCAAAAGCTATGCCCGGCCGTTGTGGCCGAGTACAATTAAGGTAATGGCGGCAGCATCACAGAAAACTATCCGGGGGGCGTCCCATGAAACGCAGCACAGAAGAGTTTTTTCCCGAAGATGAAGAACAGGAACCGGATGATGAGTCCGTTAAAGTTGCGGAGAAGATAAAGAAGGTCCGCGAGGACATGGGCATGAGCCTCCAGGACCTGGCGGCCAAGTGCGGGTTTTCGTCGGCCCTGTTGTCCCAGGTGGAGAATCACATGGTGAGCCCGCCGCTGGGCACGCTCATCAAAATCGCCCGGGGACTGGGCGTGGAGATTGGCACGTTTTTCCAGGAAATGCACGACGTTCCTTTCACCATCGTGCGCAAAGACGAGCGCAAGGCCATGAGCCGCGTGGCATCCAAGCAGGGTGTCAAGTACGGCTACAGCTACGAGTCCCTGGCGTTCGACAAAAAGGGCCGGCACATGGAGCCGTTCCTGGTGTCCCTGGAGCCCGCCACCAAAAAGGACCGCCACGCCTACAGCCACGAGGGCGAAGAGTTTATTTTCGTTCTTGAGGGCCGCATGGAAGTGCAGCTCGGAGAGCACACCGATGTGCTGGAACCGGGCGACAGCATCTATTTCGATTCCAAGGTGCCCCACCGCGTACTGTGCACCGAGGAGCAGGGCGCGAAAATCCTGGCGTGCCTGTACATGGGCGAGCCCATCAAGTAGGGCGGGCCGCATCTGTTCCAATACAATTTTGCTCAATGCCAAGCGCTGTGATTTGCACGGCGCTTTTTTATTCGGCCTCGGCGCGCGGATTTCATGCTTGCAAAAATGCCTGCCCTGTTTATAGTCTTTAGAATTACAGCGGCCCGTGCGCCGCGCGATTTTCTGCCATTCACGGAGGCGCCATGAAAATTACCGCGCATTACGATTTTGACGGAGACAAGAAAAAGGTTATTGATTGCCTGGTTTATAAATCCATCGGCAACGTGGATTACTTTCTGGAAACCATGCCCGATCTCACATATTGCAAGCTGCTGGGCCGCAAGGACGAGCCGGACGGCAAGATTCACGTCAAGCTCGAAATGTGCGCTCACGGCCAGATTCCCAAGGCCGCGCAGAAACTGCTCAGCCCCGAAATGCTTACCTGGCAGGAAATCAGTTACTGGGACCCGGCCAAGGAACAATATCATTTCAAGATCAAGACAAAGTACTTCACCAAGCAGTTCGATTTCACGGGCTACTGGGGCTACAAGGAACTGGGCAATGGCCAGACCCGCCAGTTCTGCGACAGCGACGTGAATGTCAAGGTGCCCATCCTCGGCGGCATCATAGAAAAAGCCATCGGCCCGGCCCTGATAAAGAACTGGGACGAGAATTATGTGATGGTCAAGAAGATGTACGGCATTTGATAAACGTTAGCCCCGGGCCGGGAATTGATCAATAGAATGATGTTGTTCATTTGTTTTCCATGGAAAATTCGGGGAAAGGCAGTCTTGAAATTTCCGCTCAAATGTCAGGTTCTCACTATTTAACAAGCCTCTGATTCCGCCACCCGGGCGCATGTCCGGGTCCACGCAGAAATCCTCATTATCGCATGCTGCATCCATCCCGGATCAGCAATGACAAATCTTAAATTCAGGATTGTTGCGCTATCCGCTATGCGCCGTCCGAAGCGGGATCTTCCTTACCCGCCTTTGGCGTGTGGTTGAACTGCTGCATGGCGGTTTCGACGCCGTGGTCCAGGTAGCAGGCGATGGCGTCCACGGCTCGGCCCGCGATTTCGGGCATGAGTTCGAGTTGCTCTTTGTCAAAGGGGCGCAGCACGTAATCTTCGAGGGGCATGCCGGAGTTTTTGCCGATGCCCACGCGCAGGCGCGGGATGGCGTCTGTCTGGAACACGTCGATGATGTTTTTGAGGCCCTTCTGGCCGCCGGCGCTGCCGTGCGCGCGGATGCGCAGGGCGCCCACGGCCAGGGCCGCGTCGTCGTACACCACGAACATTTCGTCTCCGCCGCGGAAGTTGAGCGGGACTTTTCTGAGGGCTTCGCCGCTGAGGTTCATGTAGAGCTGGGGCTTGATCACGGCGATGGGCGCGCCGTTGTATGTGGTTTTCACCATGTGGAATGCGGCGGATGTCTGCACCTTGCTCTTGCCGCACCGGCGGTCCACGAACGTGTCCACGATGCGGAATCCGATATTATGCCGTGTTTTGCTGTATTTGGCCCCGGGGTTGCCGAGGCCGACGATGGCGATCATTCGTTGCTGTTCCGTTTCTGTTTCAATTGCCGTTTAGTAACCAAGGTCTTCGCCCACGAAGATGATGTTCATGCGGCCGGCGATGGCGTTGCTTTCGATGATGGCGATCTGGCTGCAGATGCGCTTGGGCGGGGTGCAGTTGTCCGCGTCGCAGAATCCGAGGCGGCTGCACGGCGTGTCCACGTTGAAGCGGATGGAATTGAACGGCGCGCACACGTTCTTGATGCGGGAGATGGCGTCGTCCATGGTGGGCACGATCTTGTTGCATCCCACCATGAGAATGACTTTTTCAGGGCCGAAGATCATGGACGCCACGCGGTTGCCCAGGCCGTCTTCGTTCACGATTTTTCCGTCCATGGTGATTGCGTTGGAGCTGGCGATGAACACGTGGCTGGTGAGGCCCTGGATACGCATGTCGAATTGTTGCTGGGAGGTGACGCCCGCCTTGTAGCGGTCCAGGAGGTTGATATCGAGTTCGCGCAGGGCGTCCGCCAGGCCGGATTCCACCACGGTGGTGGAGCCGCCCAGGCCCACGGTCTTTCCCGCCGGGATCATTTTGCAGATGGCGGCGATGGCTTGCTCTTTTGTATCGTAGTATTGTGCTTCGATATTCTGGCGCGCAAGGGCTTTGATTACGGTTTCGGCTTTGCGCGCATAGATTGTCTTTTTAGGATCCTGCATGGGTATGGTTCCTTTCGTATGTTTCACCAGCCGCGGCGAAAATCATTTGGGTTTCGCGGCCACAAGGGCCACAATGCCCTCGGTGGGCTTTGACACTTTCACGGTTTTGAACCCGGCGGCGGTGAGCCAGGGTTTCATTTCATTGGCCGAGTATGAGCTGCCGCGCTCGGTGTTCACCAGCATGTTGATGGCGAACATGGCGCCGCCCGGAGGTTTGGCGCCCGAGTCGTCCACTTCGATTTCCAGCACCACAAGGCGCCCGCCCGGGTTGAGGGCCCTGAATCCTTTTTTGAGCAGTTTTTTATTCTCCGCGGGCGAGTAAATGTGCAGGATGCTGCTCATGAGGATGAGGTCGTAGCCGGCGCCCAGGTCATCGGTGTTGAAATCGCCTGGGCTGGTGCTGATCCGGTCCTGCAGGCCGCGCTGTTTGATATTTTCGCTGGCGATGGCGCATGTGGGAGGCGAGTCAAAAATCGTAATATGAGCGTGGGGCAGCGCGTCTGCGAAGGCAAAGGCGTAGGTGCCGGGGCCGCCGCCCACGTCGAGCACGGTTTTTACGCCTTTGAGGTTGAGCGCGCCCACAATCATGCCGGAGCGTTTGAGCGAATAATTATGCATGGCCATGATGAAGTTTTTATGGCGTGTTTTGCCGGCTTCGGAGTCGTGCGGGGGGCGGGGCGCGGGTTTGCCCGTGCGCACGGTTTCGGCGATATGGTTCCAGGCATTCATGAGGTGCGCGGCGTGCATGGCGCCCCAGCCCAGGAAGTGAGGGCTTTGGGGCGTGAGGAACTTTTCAGAGAACGGGGTGAGGGAGAAGGTGTCGCCGCGCTTGGTGAGCAGTCCCAGGGCCGTGAGCGCGTTGAGAAGTTGCTCTGTGCCGCGCACCGCGCCCTTGAGCGCGCGGGCCGTTTGCTGCGCGGTTTTGCCGCCGTCGGCCAGTTTGCCGAACACGTCCAAATCGAGCGCCGCGCCGATTACGCACGCGGGCTGAAACCCGCGCATGGTTTCCATGAGTGTTTCCGGGGTCCAGTCCTGTTGTTGTTTGGCCATGGTCGACCTCCAGTGAATTAGTGGTATTGTATATACCCTGTGAACCATGTTCAACCGCGGCTTGTTCCATGAAATTTACACGCCCGCACAAGTGAAGTATAATCATGGGCAGAGGCCATGGACACACCGGAACAGCCAGACGAGACAACCCTTGAAGCGCCGTGCCCCCGCTGCGGCAAATTCGTGGACGCCATCTTCAAGTTCTGCCCGCATTGCGGCCTTGAGGTGCGCGTGCAGATCGTGGAAGCAAAATCCGATGTGGTGCAGACGGAGAAAATCAAAGAGCTTTCGCCCGATGCGCAGCAGAAGCTGGTGGCGTTCGAACAGCAGTTTGAGGCCCTGGAGCAGAAATTGAAAACCGCGCCGCCCCGCAGCCGCGGCCTCACCTTTGCCGATACATCGATCACCAAGTTCGCCATCATTTTGGGTGTGCTCATTTTGCTGGGAGTGATTGCGAGCTGGTACATCATCTCTCAGTTTCTCGGCAGCATGGGCGGGCGCACGCCCGCATACTGAATTCAATCGAGATTGATATGATGGATAAAGCGCCAGACATCCAGCCCGGCAAACGGCTTGACCGCTACGTGATCACCCAGTTCCTGGGCCGGGGCGGCATGGGTGCGGTGTGGAAGGCGCGTGACGCATCCCTGGACCGCGCCGTGGCCGTGAAGGTGCTGCACCCCAGGCATTACGGCGATGAATTTATGATATTGCGTTTTAAACGCGAGCCCCTGGCCCTGGCGCGTGTCACGCATCGCGGCGTGCCCCAGGTCATGGCCCTGGAGCAACGGCCCGATATCATTTACTTTGTGCTGGAATACCTGGATGGCAAGCGGTTGAGCGAGTTGATCACCGAGGAGTACCGGCTGCCGGCCGAACGGGCCGTGGATGTGTTCCGCCAGGTGGCGGCCGCCCTGGATGCGGTGCATGCCGCAGGCGTGATGCACCGGGATGTGAAACCCGGCAATGTGGTTGTGACTGCGAGCGGCCGCGCCGTGCTCATGGATTTCGGCCTGGCCAAAACCGATACATGGAGCGCGCGCGGCGGCGACCCCATGGATCCGAACGCGGCGCTGCGCGAGTTCGACGCCCAGGAAACACCGCACCAGACACTGGCGGGAACCCCCGCGTATATGGCGCCCGAGCGCTGGCTGCGCCAGGAGTACGATCACCGCGCCGACATTTATAGTCTGGGCGTGCTCATGTTCCACACCCTCACCGGCGTGTTGCCGTTTGGCGAGGAGCCGGACAATGATTTGATCCAGGGCCACATCAAGGGCAAGGCGCCGCGCATGGCGACTCAGGGCGCGCCCGTTCCCGATGCGCTTGAAGGCATCGTGGAGCGCTGCATGCGCAAGGACCCCGAGCGGCGCTTCCAGTCGGCCGCGGATATTGTGCGCGCCCTGGATGATTACGAAACCGGCCTGGCGCTGAAACGCGAAGAAGCGGCAATGAAGTTGAGCAATTTCCCGGTGCACAACGTGGCTGTGGCCCCGCCGTCCCTGGGCCGCTGGCTCGGCGCCGGAGGTATCCTGGCCCTGGCCGTGGTTGTGCTGTTCGCCATGTTCGTGCTGCCCATGGCCGCCTTGCGTGTTATCTCCGAAAGGAAAGCAGACAGCAAAAACAAGGCGGCGGCGCACCAGCAAGCCTATGACAGCGTGACCCAGGACAATCTCGGCCGCACCATCAGCATTCATGGAAAAGTTGTGGAGGCGCTGAGCGGCAATCTGCGCGGTTGGCGCATGCAGGACTCGGCCACGGGCAGCGACGTTTATATTATTTGCGATGATCCGGCGCACGGCATTTCTCCCGGCCACATTGCTGAAGCGCGCGGCGAACTCAAACGCGACCCCAACGGCCTGTTCTACGTTGTCCTGGCCAAACCCGGCGATATTCAAAAGAAGTGAATTTTGTCACCGCGTGCGAAAAGCGCGCACTATCGGACACAAGCCCCGAACATTGTGAATAGATGAGAATGTGCGCGGATAATGATTTGCGGGATGGGGAATTGGGGGCCGGCTATTGCTGATCGCCCGGCTCTGTTGCGTTTTCGAGAAGCCTGTAGACTTTGATTTCCGCACCGGTCACGAATCCCGGACGCGGGTGAAAGACCACGGCCAGCTCGCAGATTGCACCCGGCGGCGCGGGTGCGGGCGCGCAGGTGCGCTCCAGGTTCCGGTAGAACCCGGCCGCCTTGGGAAACCGGTCTTCGGCGGCCAGGTAACGGCCGTATATGGACTTGTTTACCACGAGGTATTCCAGGCCGTTGCGGCGGTACATATCCAGGGGATACTCCGCGAGGGAAAAGGCCATGAATGAGTTGTATTTGCAGTGGAAATGCTCAAGGGCTGCGAGGTGGTGCACTTTGTTCGTGGCCGAGTGTTTTTCCCAGGGGCGGTCCAATTTGTGCAGGTAGTCGAATTTTGTGGTTTCAGAAATGTGCGCCTGAGCGAACTGGTCGGGGTTTGTGGCGTCACGGAGCACGGATTCGGGCGTGGGCTTGAGCAAGGGGTCGTGCAGTTCCAGGGCCACGCGCGCGCCGGGCGGCACGTTGTCGCAGAACCAGTTGGCCGCGATAGTGCGCGTATCCACAAGACTTAATTCGCGTCCGAATTGCAGGGCCGCCATGCCGCTGGGCGCTGCAATCACCAGGGCCAGCAATCCGGCGGCGGGCAGGGCGTGGCGCGGGGTAATGCGTGCGGACACATCGGCCACAAGCCGCCCGCCCATGAGGCACAGCATGGGCATGATCGCAACCCAGTAGCGCACAAATCCGTAATTTTTATAGTGCGCGATCCACAGGTAGAAAATCACAGTGAATCCGGCGAGAACAATGTCCGCGGCCGTGCGTTTCCAAAGGGACCACCCCAGGCCGGCCAGGCACACGAGCAACAGGGGCAGGGTCATGCCCTGGCGCAGGAACACCGAGGGCACGTGCCACCACATGTTGCGGATGTGTTCCATGCCAAGGCCCGCATGCTTGATGTTTTCACCCTGGGCCAGCACCACATCGGTGTAGAACGGCCCGGCGCGGAGCACGGCCCAGGGGCAGCCGATGAGGAACCCGGCCAGGGCGCATGAGGCCACAATGGCCAGCCCGCCAGCGGCGCGGCGCAGGGACCCTGTATCGGGGTTGAACACATAGTGCGGCTGTGTGCCGCGGGAGCGCCACCGCACGGCCACGGCCACGGCCACGGCGGGCGCGAGCAGCACCCCGGTGTATTTGGTGGCCATGGCCAGGCCCGCAACCAGGCTCGCGGCGGCCAGGGTGCGCCGGCTGCCGGTTTGCGTGAAATTCCAGGCCAGCCACAGGCTCAGCATGGCCAGGAAGGTCATGGGCACGTCGGTTGTCACATAATGGGAGTTTTGGCTGTGCAGGGCGCACAGGGCCAGCAGGAGACCGCCGCAGATGCCCGCGGCCCGGCCCCACGCGCGTTCCCCAAACCGGTATGCGAGCCACACTGTGGCTGCGCCCAGCACGGCCGTGCATGTGCGCCCGATGAGGTAAAACCACGTAGGATCCAAAAAGTACTGCATGCCAAAATCCGCGGCGCCCCCGAATAGGCCCGCCGCGCGGCCAATTACAAAATACACGGCATAAAGCGCAAACAGCACGTACATATAGAGCGGGGGGTAGAAATACCAGTGCGGGTCCAGGTCGCCGGTGCCGAACCGGATGGCGCGCGGCACAAGGTGTACTTCGTCCACACTGAACTCATCGGGCAACCCGAATCGGTTTCCATAAATGCGCAGGGTCAGTGCAATGGCCGCAAGCAGAATGGGCGCTTTGTTTGCCCGCAGCCACTGTGTGAGTTTGGTCATCATGGGCTGAATCCATATTATGCCAGGGGGGGCGTTATGTCAAATGCGCGTTGTCCGCAGCGCGCGCCTGTGACATAATGTGAGCGTGATGAGCCGATACTTTCTTCAGGCGGGAACAGGGCGCGGCCCCACGTGGGTGTTGCTGTTCGCTGTGCTTTTTACTGCGTTTTCCGGGTGCCGCCAGGAACCGGAATTTTTTGCATACAAAAGCGCGCGGCATCCGTTTCGCGTGGATTTGCCCGAACAGCTCAAGGGCAAAGTCGAATACGCGGAGCAAGCGATGGACACACCCGGGGGGCCGCTGCGCCAGGGCGTGTATACGGCGAAAACGCAAAAAGAAGTTTTCGATGTGCGCGTGCTGATGATTCCCTCGGAATTTACCGCAGACCAGGCCGCAGGCGCGGCCCGGAGGTTCGGCGGGGAAAACCCCGAAAAAGCGGGCGGCGCCGTGTTCATGAGCGGGCGGCGCATCATCGGCGGGCTCAACGCGCGCACCATGCGCGTGCGCCTGGGCAACGGCCGCTTCGAGGAATCCGCTATCGTGTCCGTGGGCGATTCCCTGTACCGGCTGAGCGTGGCCGCGGCCAAGGAGTCCGGGCTCGACGGCCCGGGCCCGCGCCGGTTCTTCGGCTCGTTCCAGTTTATGGATTCTCCCGGCGCAAAAAATGCGTCTTCTAAAAGCAACATATCTGCGCCCGGCGCGGATTCTCAGGCCGGGGATTTTGAAGATCCCTATGACCAGACGGCGCAAGCCGTTGAGCTTCAGCCCGAGCCTTCGCCCTGGTATATTCTGGACCGCCCGGACCTGGGTTTTCGCGCGGAACTGCCCCAGGCGCAGCGCAACATTTCGGAAGAGGATTTTGTACTGGACCTTGGCGGCGGGCGCGCCATGCGGGGCCGCGCCGTGCGCGCCGGAGGTCCGGATCTCCGGTTCTTGGCCGCGGTGTTCGCCGATTCTCTGGACCCCGGGGAATCCGCCAAGGATGTCCTGGTGCGTATCCGCAATTTTATCTCCACGCATACCGAACAGGTTTTCTATGAAAAGTTTGATACGGATTCATCCACGCCCAGCCTGGATATCACGTACGCCATGCCCACGGACGGCCCGAGCGAATATGTGCGCATCAAGGCCGTAATTCGCGGCCGCACTCTGTTTCTGGCTACGGTGTCGTCGCCCGACAAAGACCTGTTCGAGAGCCCGGGCGTGTCTCATTTCTTCGACACTTTCACAATAATCCAGGACGGGGGCCGGGAACAATGACCCGCCGCTGCGCGCGCCTGGCCGCGACCCTGATGCTGGCGATTTGCTTTATCGCAACCGGCTGCCCCCGGAAAGCGCCGACCGCTCCACCCGCGTCCAAATCCGTGTCTGTGCAAGGCCCCGGATTCACCGTGTCCCTCCCCCCCGGGTTTACGGGCATGGATGTGCAGGAAAAACGCGTATTCACCGCAGATGGCAGCGCCACAGTGCGCACCCACACAGCCAATTCCCACCCGCTCATTCTTGAGGTGCACGCCATTTTCCCGGACACGGATCCGGGCGGCCTGGCGCGCGCGGTGCGCGACGCGGACAACAGGACGTTTCGGCCCGGCCTGTACCGCGCTGTGGCGACTGTGGCCGTGGAAACCCGTGTGACGGGACCGGGGCCCGATCCCGGGGACCGCACGCCCCTGGACCGGCTCGCGGCCATGCTCGTGACCCCGGACGCGGCCATGGCCGTGCGCAGCATCATGGGCCCGGCCATGCCCCCCGAATTCGCTCAGGACCTGGCCGCGCGCATCGCGGTCCAGGCCGACGAAGCTCAGGGTAATCTTGAAATAACAGTGATTTGTGAAGACCCCGCATTGTGCGCCGCCACAGCAAGCGCTTATGTACGGTTCCTGCAGGACCGCAGCGGACGCGCCCTGGACCACGTCCTGGATTTCCTTGAAGAGCGCATTGAAAAAAATGTCCGGAACATGGCATGGTACGACAAAAATATCGCGTACTACCAGAAAGACCTTGGCGTGAGCATACCGAACGCCGAACCAACGGACACGGACCGCGTGATTCACGACCTGGATATGGACCGCGCCGGGGCCGAGGTGGCCCTTGTCACGGTGCATGCCCAGTTGTTCGAGGCGCGCCGCTTGGCCCCGGGCGCGCCCGGAGGCGGGGATGCGCGGGACCGGTACCAAAACCCTTTGGACAAAACCCCGCCGCGCGTGGTGGAAAAGAAATCCGGCGGCGTCCCTGGGCAGGAGGCCGACACCCTGACCGAGAGCGAGCGCGTGAACGAAAAGCTGCGCCAGCTCGAACTTGAACGCCGCATGCTCATGATCGGGAAAGATAAAGTCCCGCAGGAGGCTATTGCGTTGGCGCGCGATATCGCGGAACTGAGGCAGAAACTCGAGGCTGTGATTCGCGATCAGGTTGCGGAACAGTTTGCTGAGAAGTCTCCGGCCCCGGCCGGCGAAACACCCGCGCCGGATGCGGAATCGCAATCCGGCGCGCAAGAGCCAAAACCGGAATCGGACGGTTCCGTGAAATCCGGGCCGCCCCTGCCCCCGGAACTCAGGGAAAAAATCATGGCTCTGGAGGTTTCTCTGGGCCTGGAAAAAGCGCGATTCGAACGCCTGGACCGCAGCACGCAGATGGTCAAAAAGAATCGCGATATCGCAATCGGCCTCAGCGAGGAACTCGTGCGCATGATCCGCGAGCGGGAAACCCAGCGGGCCCTGGGCGCGATGTATGCCGAGCGCATGGGAAACGTGCTCGACATGGCGTCCGGCAGCCCGCTGAGCGTCAAATCCGCGGGCCCGCCCGAGGTGTCCGGCAAGGTGGTTTACCCGCGCGCACGCAATATTCCGGCCCTTGCCGCACACCTGCTCGGCGGCCTGTCCATTGAGAAAAAGGAAGCCACAAAACTGGCCGGGCGCGGGGCCGTGGCCATTCAGGCGTCCATGCCCTGGGCCGCGGGCCGCGATGTGTTTACTTATCAGGCCCTGGTGGCCATGGATGACCGCATTTACTGGCTGCGCGCCATCGCACTGGAAAAGGCCACGCTCGACGATCCGGCCGTGACCCGCTTCTTCACAGAATTCAAAATAACCAGATAGCCGCGTGGCCGCGGGCGGCGTATGCAATTATAGCGTCTTCGACGGGTCAAGAGATTCTTTTGGAAAAGGATCTCTTGAGAATCTACCCAAAAGTTTCCTGATTACCACCATATTTCAGCTTGAAAACATCAAAAAGAATGAGCTTCTTGATGCCGCCCTATCATCTTTGTTACTTCGGCAACATACAGTCAAATATGTTTTCGGCTGAGTTACAGTGGTAATCAGGAGGTTTTTTACGGGCAGTTTTCCGGTGAAAAGCGGTCGGCCAATTGCCTCGTGAATCATTGCAAGAGCGGCCTGACCGTGGATTAAACAGGTGTGCTTCGGGGCGAGATACTAATCCGTAAGGTATTGAGGTGTGTGGAATCCCTGTGTAGAAAGGGGGGTTCGCATTTAAAGATATTCCTTCGGATGCTAAGGGGCCGGTGCTATTCTTCCTGTCCGTTCACGCGTTTGGCCAGTGTGGACAGCTTGGTTTTGGCCAGGTAGGATTTGGCCTGCTTGTTGAGGGATTCCGTGAGCCCGCCCATGATGCATTCCTTGTAATTGCACACGGGGCTTCCCAGGATACAGTTGTTTGTGTCGAGCGGACCTTCCATGGCCTCGAAGATTTCCAGGAGCGTGATTTTATTGGATGGCCTGGCCAGGGCGATGCCGCCGCGCGGGCCGCGCACGGTTTTGACGATGCCCGCGCGCACCAGGCGCTGCACCACTTTTTTGAGGTGGTCCTCGGAGCATTGAAACGCTTCGGCAACTTCGCGCGTGGATATCATGCCGTCTTCATTCTTCACGGCCAGGTGCGACATGGCGTGCAGGGCCAGGGACGCCGCGCCTGTTATTTTCACGATGGATGACATGGTCTGTTTCTCCGCTTTCCGCGTAATCTTAATTGTTGAACCAAAATACTTGTTTTTGCGGAATTTGTCAACACGGCGTGCGCGCCGCGCTTGACACGGCATGCGCTTCAACCCATACAATAGGGGATGCCCGGGGCGCAGTCCCGGGCGCGCGGGGTTTCCGATGAAAGAACGCAGCGCACAGGCCGCCAGCACCCAACTTGTCCGGATCTTTTATATTGTGTTTGTGATCGCCGGCGGATTTGTGATTCTGAATCTGGCTGCGGGCGCGCTCATGGACCGCCGCGTGCGCCAGGGGCGCAAGGTTGTGTTCAACGCCCGGGACCCGCTCGGCAACGCCTATATGCTCATGTGCCACGAAGGCGTGGAAACGCCTTATTATGATTTTCTGCTCAAGGATGCGAAACAAATTTATCCCGAGATTACTGTGGCCCCGGGCCAGCAGGTGGATGCGGGTGCGCCTGTGGCGTGTGTGCGCTACCCCATGGATGCGCACAGCATGGAGCTGCGCCTGGCCGCGGCGCCGCCCAGGCGGCCGGGCGCGCGCCGCATCGTGGTTATCGGCGATTCTTTCACCTATGGCGAGGGCGTTCCCAAGCAGCGCGCGTTCCCGGAAACCATGCAGCATTACGCGCACTGGTTCGGAACGCCCGGCGCCTGGCAGATTCTCAATTTCGGGTTCATCGGCCAGGATTTCCCGGGCATGTACACCGACAGTTTCCGCACCGCGCTGCGGGCCGATCCCGATATTCTGCTTTATGCATGGCTGCCCAACGATACGCCGCGCGGCAGCCTGCAGATGCCCGAAATTCTTGAGAGCGCCGCATACTTCAACAGCCGGGGATATATCCAGTCCCTGGGCGGGCTGCCCCTGTCGCGGCTTCTGCACATCATCGCCATCAAGCGGCGCATCAATGCCGCCACCATCCAGTGGTACCAGGACCTCAACGGTCCGCGCAATAAGCAGGGCATTGAGGAATTGCGCGAATACATGGAAACCATGAAGCGGGAGTGCGGCGACGCGGGCGTGGAATTCCGTGTGGCGCTGTTTCCCATGCTGCTCGGCGGCCGGGGCGGGTATGCCCTGGCCGAGCAGCATGCGTACATCGCCGAATTGCTGAAAAGGGAAGGAATCCCCGTGCTGGACCTGGCGCCCGCTGTGCTGGACCGCCCCGCGGCGCGGCTTTTTGTGCATTCTGCGAACTTCCATCCGAATGTCATGGCCCACCGCAACGCGGCGCGCGCCCTGGCCAATGATCTGGGGCTCACAACGCGGCCCATGCCGTCTGTGAAACAGCATGCCGCACAGCGGCGCATTCCCGGCCAGGGGCTTTTCTCACGCGGCCGCGCGCGCGGCCTGGAGGATTTGCTCGCCCTGGAATCCCTGGAATATCCGCAAGACACAATTTATGTTTCTGATTCAGCATCTGTCAGGAATAGTTTTGTGAATAGAATTAAGCGCCGCGCCGTGTCTCCCTCGGGGAGCGGCGCCGCGTCTGAAGCCTGCGAAAAATCGTTTCGCTGTGTTGCCGTTACATTGCAAAAATCCGGGGTCGCTGATCTGAAATTCGTTCCCGGCCCCTGTGCGTCTTTGATTCACATGCAGGACGGCCAGGCCCTGCGTTTCTGCCCGATTCCCGCAATATCATCCCAATGATACCGCGCACATGTTGCGCGAAAATATTGCTTGGCAGCCCCGCGTTGCCTGTATGGAAGTGTTTTATATTTTGTATGATTGCTATATCTGAAAATCCAGCTTAAGAAAACATACTTTTAGCGCATGATATTCTGGCAGCAGGCCCTGCGGATTCTGTTATTCATTCTGATTTGACAGAACGAGAACGGCGAAGCGGCGCGCCTGGAGCGTGGTGTGCTCCATGGACCAGGCGGCGGGGGGACGGGCCAGGAATTCTTTGAGGGCCGCGGCTTTGCGCGTGCGCAGGAAGCTTTGGTGGGTCAGGATGGCGAGGCGCGCATGCGGTGCGGCCAGGGGGGCGAGCCTGCGCGCGAGGATGTCGGCGGCCACCAGGGGGCCGGATGCGCCGGTTTCTTCACAGAGCCAGGCGCGCGTTTTTGCATTCAAGCCCATAGTGCGCGGGGCTGCGGCGGTGATGCATGCAAAGCCGTGCGGGCCAAGGGCGAAGATGTCCGGGAATGCGGTTTCGGGGTGCAGGGGCGTGTGCGCGTCGCCGGGGTCGTGCATGTGTTCGGCGCGGTTGCCTGTTTGCGCCGCGCCGGGGATGCGCGCATTGGCCCTGCTGCCCAGTTCGCGCGTGCGTGCGGCCAGGCGTTTTGAAACGTCGCACCTGCGCCTGGCCTGCCCGTAGGACTGGGAGGGCATGTCCGGAAGTTCAAGCGCGTCCCGGGCCAGGGCTTGCCACTGGTCCTGGAATTCGCGGTCCGGCGCGGCGCTTTGGGAATCCATGTCCGAAGCATGCGGGGCCAGCAGGGCGTTGCCTGTGCGCACGCGGTGGAGCAGGGCCGGGGGAGTGAGGTCTGGATCCAGGCAGAACATGGTGAGGCACAGCCGGGCCAGTTCGCACAGGAATGCGTTGGGGTCGGCGCCGCATATAAGGGATTCGGCGACGCGGCGTTTGTGCAGGGCCGGGGCCGCGCCGGGTTCGGCGGCTGCGCTACGCCGGGCAAGCACGGCCGCGGCGCGCAGCAGGGCCAGGCCGGACCCGCACAAGGGGTCGAACAGGGGCCCGCTGTTTTTGTTGAGGGCTGTATCCACCATGCGCAAGATGGTTTCGGGCTCGGCTGCGGTGCGCACGACGGCCGGGTTTTCGATGTGTTCCAGGAAGGCTTGGCCGGGGTCGATACGCTCAATGACTTGCACCCATTTCACATCTTTTGCCGGGCGCCAGCGCGTGGCGGTCCCGTCTGCGGCCAGAATCATGGGCGCATGCGCCATGGCCAGGCGCACATCCGCGAGCGGGGCAAGGGCCGTGGCCAGGTGTGAGGCGTCGCAGTCCGCGAATTGCGCGGGATGTTTGCAGCAGGCATTGTGAAGGGCTGCGGCGGCCTGCTGGATATGGTAGTCGTCCCCACGATTATGCCGCAGGAAGGGGTGGGCATCGGGGTCCATGAATTCGCACGCAAGGGGCGGCGCGCCCGTGGCTTTGTCCCCGCGCCAGGCCCTGTCGAACAGGGATTCCAAACCTGCCCAGAGAGTGAACCTGGGGGCTGCGCCGGGTTTGATGCGTGTGGCGGGTTCGGCGGCGGTTGTGAGCCACTGGGTGAGGCTCTGGCGCTGGTAGCGGGCGTCGTGCATGGGCAGTGCGCCGCGCGCTTCGGCGTACAGCAGGAAGATGCAGCGGTGGCACAGGAGCAGGGCGTGGCGCAGAATCATGAGCAGGCCCTGGCCCGCGGGCGTGGCCCCTGTGGCCGCGCGTTCGGCGCGGATGAACCCGCGGCAGAAGGCGAGCATGGCGGTTTCCGCAGCTTGCGCGGCTCTGCCTGCGGTGTCGCGCCGCAGGCGCTCGCTTTCGGCCAGGAGCCGGTCCGCCACGCCCGGTTTTTTGGCGCTGGCGCCAAATGCGGCCGGGGTGAACAGGAGCAGGAAGCGCTGGAGGTCGGGGCCGGCCGCATCCATGATGGGGGGCAGAGTGGCGGTGCAGCACCGCTCGGCCGGTGAAAGAACTGTACGTGAGAGCAGTGTCCATGTTGTTCCGTCGGTGATGATGCCCCAGTCCGTGTATGTGCGTTCCATAAAGTCCAGAAGAGTGTAGTGATTTTTATACACGTCCTTGGTAGCAAGAAAAGCAACGGGCCTGGCTGCAGAAAGCCCGCGCACCAGGGCCGGGGCTGCGCCAGAGGCTGGCTGCACCATGTGAAAACCCAGTGCCAGCGGGTCTGGATTCATGACCTGGGAGTGCAGGCTGGCAATGGTTTCCCGGGTGATGCGGGCCTGGCTCCACATGGAGCGCCCGGGCAGGCGCTCGAACAGGAGTTTATGATCAAAAAGGCTATTATGAATGGGTTTTTCAATTTCCTGCACTTGAGTTTCCAGTGAGGGGAAGAGGGATGTCTGCCGGTTGTCCATAGTGATCTCCGCACATGTGTTTCCCAGTTGGGAAGCATATTTTAACACGAAGGGGCGCGTGAAGGGAAGAAGCGTGAAAGTGTAACAAAAAAAGAATTATTGCTATTCTTGCTTTAAGCCTTTATGGCGGGGTTTAAATTTTTATAATAACTACAGTTTTGGGGCATTATTGCTGTTTTGTTAAATTATTCACAATGAAAAAAAACACTCAAGAGGATTGGCGGAAAAACAGTACCAAATTTATATATATAAATAGTTTGTTCTATATTTCACTTGACAATCGAAATTCGTTTTTTATATATTAGCGTGGTGCCTGCGGCGGGGATCGGTCCTGCCGGCGCCCGCAGGGATAATTCACACAGGAACCATATGGAAGAGAAAAAGTCCAAAATTGATCGTGAAAAAGTCGAGCAGGCGGTTCGGCTTTTGCTGGAAGGGGTCGGAGAAGACCCCGAGCGCCGCGATCTTTTGAAAACCCCGTCCCGCGTGGCCGACATGTTTGAGGAAATTTTGAGCGGCATGTGGGACGACCCCACCAAAGAACTCACCGTATTCCAGAGCGAAAAATATGACCAGATGCTCCTGATCAAGGACATTCCGGTTTATTCCATGTGCGAGCACCACATGCTGCCGTTCATCGGCAAGGCGCACGTGGCGTATATCCCGGACAGCGGGCGCGTGACCGGACTCAGCAAGCTGGTGCGCGTGGTGCATGCGTACATGCGGCGCCTGCAAGTGCAGGAAAACCTCACCGAGCAGATCGCCAGCACGCTCATGGACTCGTTAAAGCCCAAGGGCGTCATGGTTGTGATCGAGGCCGAGCACCTGTGCATGTCCATGCGCGGCGTGCAGCAGCCCGGCACCGTGACCGTGACCTCGTCGGTCAAGGGCATCTTCCGCTCCAACAGGGCAACACGCGAGGAAACCCTCTCGCTTATTAGCAAAACAGGCAGTAAAACGTAGCACCTCCCGGGCTATGATTCATGCCCGGCCCGCCAAGGGGGGGGGATACTTCAGCGAAAGGAGGGACCAAGCGGAGACCGGAGAGCGCGCAACGCACGGCCCGCAGCGGAGACACGATATGAAAGTAGCGTTTACCGGAAAAGGCGGCGTAGGCAAGACCACAACCGCGGCCATGCTGTGCCGGCTCTACGAGTTGGACGAGCAGCCCATCCTGGCCGTGGACGCGGACCCTGACGCCAACCTGGCCGACACCCTCGGCTTCCCGCTGGAAAATGCTCCCGAGCCCATATCCGGGCTCAAGGACCTTATTCACGAGCGCACCGAGAGCAAGCCCGGGGCTTTTGGCGGCATGTTCAAGCTGAACCCCAGAGTCGACGACATCCCGGACAAGTACTGCGTGAAGCGCGGCAGCCTGCGGCTCATCAACATGGGCACCATGGACACCGCGGGCAAGGGCTGCATGTGCCCGGAAAGCGCGTTCCTCAAAGCGCTCATGTCGCACCTCATGTTCCGTGAGCAGGACAAGCTTGTCATGGATATGGAAGCGGGCATCGAGCACCTGGGGCGCGGCACCGCCACGGTTGTGGACGCCATGATCATCGTGGTGCAGCCGGACCACAAGGGCGTGGACACGGCCCGGCGCATTGTCAAATTGTGGAACCAGCTCGGAAGCGACAAAAAGGTGTGTTACGTGGGTAACGCCGCGCGCGACGAGCGCGATGCGCAGTTCCTGCGCGACAACCTCACGGATTACCCGGTGCTGGCCGTGCTGCCGTACAGTGAAAACGTGCGTGTGGCGGGCCGCGAACGCAAGCCGCCTTTTGTGGGCGCGGACGATCTGCTGGAGCCCGTGCGCAAATTCCGCGAAAATCTCGAGGCATTCATCTCCGGCTCCTGAAAACTCCCCTGTACTCGAGGACTATGTTTACATAAGGGGACAAAACTATATAAACCGGGCGCGGCCCGTTCGAAAGGTGGACCCCGCCGCACCTGTGAGAATAAATCTACAGAACGAAAAAAAAATTCCCCGCAGACAAGCGGGAAGTTTGACAAAAGGAGGCAAGCTCTCTAATGGCAAAGCAGGAAAAAACCCCGCAGGACCGCTCCATCGACCAGGCAACGATCCAGACCCTGGAAATCGCCGCCGCGAACAACGTGCTCACATGTTTTGATCGCGCGGACAATCAGGAGCCGGGCTGCAAATTCGGAACCCAGGGCCTTTGCTGCAAGAACTGCGCAATGGGCCCCTGCCGCATCATCGTGGGCAAAGAAGGCAAGGACCGTGGTGTGTGCGGCGCAACAGCCGACACCATCTCAGCCCGCAACTTCATCCGCATGGTGGCCGGCGGCGCATCCGCTCACTCGGACCACGGCCGCAACGTGGCCGAAACCCTGCTCAAAGTCGCCACCAGCGACAAGTCCGACTATGCAATCAAGGACGAGCAGAAAGCCATCAAAGTCGCCATGGACCTGGGTGTTGAAGTAGGCGACCGCGACATCAAGGACATCTGCAAGGACATCGCCGAAGTGGCTCTGGCGCAATTTGGCCAACAGCAAGGCGAACTCCTGTACTGTCAGAAAGCCCCGCTCAAACGCCAGGAAATCTGGCGCAACCTGGGCGTCATGCCCCGCGGCATTGACCGCGAAACCGTGGAAATCATGCACCGCACGCACATGGGTGTGGACCACGACCCCGAGCACCTGCTTCTGCAGGGCGCCCGCGCTGCTCTGGCCGACGGCTGGGGCGGCTCCATGATCGGCACCGAACTGCAGGACATCCTGTTCGGTACGCCCGAACCCCTGACCAGCACATGCAACCTGGGCATCATGAAGGAAGAAACCGTGAACATCTCGGTGCACGGCCACGAGCCGCTTCTGTCCGAAATGCTGGTCGCCGCGTCCCTGGACCCAGAAGTCCTGGAGTACGTGAAGAGCAAAGGCGCCACCGGCGTGCAGCTCGGCGGCATCTGCTGCACGGCCAACGAAATCCTGATGCGCCACGGTGTGCCCATCATGGGCAACTTCCTGCAACAGGAACTGGCCCTGGTCACCAACGCCTGCGACGCCATGATCGTGGACGTGCAGTGCATCTTCCCGTCCCTGCCCTCAGTGGCGGCCTGCTTCCACGGGTCCATCTTCACCACGGCGCACATCGCCAAGATGCCCGAAGCCGAACACATTGAGTTCAACACGGACAATGCCCTGGAAACAGCCAAGACCCTCATCAAGCGCGCGGCCGACAACTATCCCAAGCGCCCCAAGGGCAAAATCAACATCCCGCAGGTCACCGAAGAGTTCGTGGCCGGCTTCAGCCATGAGACCATCAACTACATGCTGGGCGGCAGCTTCCGCGCCAGCTACAGGCCGCTGAATGACAACATCATCAACGGCAAGATCCGCGGCGTGGCCGGCGTGGTCGGCTGCAACAACCCCAAGGTGCAGCATGACAGTTGCCACGTGGAAGTTATCAAGGAACTTATCAAGAATGACGTGCTGGTTCTGACCACGGGCTGCGGCGCCATCGCCGCCGCCAAGGCCGGCCTGCTCAAACCCGAAGCCGCCGCGCAGTACGCGGGCGCCGGCCTGGCCGAAGTCTGCGAAACCGTTGGCATCCCGCCGGTCATTCACATGGGCTCGTGCGTGGACAACTCGCGCATCCTCATCGCCGCCACCGCCATGGTTAAAGAAGGCGGCCTGGGCGACGATATAAGCGATCTGCCCGCAGCCGGTTCCGCTCCCGAGTGGATGAGTGAAAAGGCTATCTCCATCGGTCAGTACTTCGTCAGTTCCGGCGTGTACACGGTCTTTGGCGTTACCTTCCCCACCCTGGGCGCCGAAGGCACCACCAAGGAACTGTTCGAGCACATGGAAGAGCAGTACGGCGGCATGTGGGACTTCGAAGTCGATCCCATCAAGCATGCGCAGAAGATGATTGCACATATCGACAAGAAGCGCAAAGCGCTGGGCATCGACAAAGCCCGCGAACGCGTGCTGGCCGACATGGACACACGCCGCGAAATTTCGTGAACGCCGGTCAAACGACTCTGAAGGAGGTCATCTGAACAATGTCAGTGAAGATTATCGCATCAGCGGCAATCCGGGGCGCCCACAAGTTCGTGGACAAAGCCGAAGACCAGATGAAAAAAGCCATCGACACTTTCGGCCCTGAAAACGAAGTCGGCTTCCCCAACACCGCTTATTACCTGCCCATCATCTTCGGTATGCTGGGCCACAAAGTAGAGAAACTCAAGGACATGGAAGCAGTCATCAAGCGCTGCCGCCTGCTCCTTCCCCCGCCGGTTAAAGAAAAGCTGCACCTGCCCTATCTGGGCCAGGTTCTGGACGCCGGTATGAGCACCCTGTTCGCGCAGGAAATCATCGAGTCCATCCGCTACCTGAACGAACCCAATTTCTACCTGCAGAGTGAAGACGTCACCGACGACAACATCTGGCTGGGCGCCGCGGACGACGTTATCATGCGCAAACGCGGTGTGGAATTCGTGGACGGCACAGCCCCCGGCTTCGCCGCCATCGTCGGCTCCGCACCCACCAAGGAAATCGCCGCGGAAATGGCCCTGGAACTGCAGAAGAAGAACCTGTACGTTTTCATGGCCAGCGACCACAATGGCACCAGCTTCAGCCAGCAGCTCGTTGACGCGGGCGTGCAGATCGGCTGGAACACCCGCCTGGTCAGCTTCAGCCCGGACGTGTCCGGCGCTATCTTCGCCGTGGGCTTCGCCACACGCGCCGCCATGAGCTTCGGCGGCATCGATGCAGGCGACTACCGCAAGATCCTCATTTATAACAAGGATCGCGTATTTGCATTCGTCCTGGCCATGGGCGATGTATCCGACGAGTGGTACGCCACGGCCGCCGGCTGCATCAACTACGGCTTCCCCACCATCGCCGACACCCCGATCCCCGAGATCCTTCCCACGGGCGTCTGCACGTACGAACACGTTGTCTCCAACATCCCGCACAACGAGATGATCGCCAAGGCCACCGAAGTGCGCGGCCTCAAGGTCACCATCGCCGAAGTGCCCGTGCCCGTGTCCTACGGCCCGGCCTTCGAGGGTGAGCGCGTGCGCGGCGCCGACATCTATCTGGAATGCGGCGGCGGACGCAGCGACATGTGCGAATGGGTCCACACCGTGGACATGAACGACATCAACGACGGCGAAATCGTCGTGAACGGCCCGGAAATGACCGAAATCGCGGTCAACGAAAAGGGCAAGCGCCTGGGGCCCCTGGCCATCGAAGTCAAGATCGCCGGCCGCAAGATGGAAGCCGATTACGAACCCATCCTCGAGCGCCAGATCCACCACCTCATCAACTACGCCCAGGGCGTCATGCACATCGGCCAGCGCGACATCGCCTGGCTGCGCGTGGGCAACAGCGCCATTGAAAAGGGCTTCGGCTTCAAGGACATCGGCAACCTGCTGCACGCCAAACTGCACCAGGACTTCGGCGCCGTGTTCGACAAGTGCTCCGTGATCCTGCACACCAAGCCTGAAGTCGTGACCGAGATGCTCGCCAAAGCGCGCGCCGCCTACAAGCTGCGCGACGAACGCGTTGCGGGCATGAAGGACGAAACCACAGAGATGTTCTACTCCTGCACCCTGTGCCAGTCCTTCGCTCCCAGCCACGTATGCGTGATCAGCCCCGAGCGCACAGGCCTGTGCGGCTCTTACAACTGGCTGGACTGCAAGGCCAGCAACGAAATCAACCCCACCGGCCCCAACCAGCCCGTGGAAAAGGGCGAAGTTCTTGACCCGGTTCTTGGCAACTTCAAGGGCGTCAACGATTTCGTAAGCAAAGCCTCACGCGGCAATATCACCAGCTACAACTTCTACAGCCTGATGCACGAACCCATGACCACCTGCGGCTGCTGCGAGTGCATCGCCGCCGTGCTGCCCATGTGCAACGGCATCATGACTGTGAACCGCGAATACAAGGGTGAAACACCCTGCGGCATGAAGTTCACCACGCTCGCCGGCACCATGGGCGGCGGCATCAGCTCACCGGGCTTCGTGGGCCACTCCAAGTACAACATCACCCAGCGCAAGTTCATGGCCGGCGACGGCGGGCTCGAACGCCTGGTGTGGATGCCCAAGATGCTCAAAGAAGAACTCGAAGACCGTCTGCGCGAACGCGGCAAGGAAATCGGCGACCCCGATTTCTACGACAAGATCGCCGACGAAACCGTAGGCACCGACGAGGATACCGTTCTCAACTGGCTGACCGAAAAAGGCCACCCGGCTGTGACCATGGACTCCATCATCGGCTGATCCACTGACAGACAGCCCGGGCCGGACACTCCGGCCCGGGCTTCTTACATTCGCTACATAGATCAAAACTGGGGGTGTGAACACAGAAATGGGTTTAACTGGAATTGATATCTTCAAAAAACTTCCCAAAAAGAATTGCGCGGAATGCGGCGTGCCCACGTGCCTCGCGTTCGCCATGGCTTTGGCGGCCGGCAAGACCGAGCTCACCAAGTGCCCGTATGTCTCGGCCGAAGCCGCAGAAGCACTTTCCGAAGCATCGGCCCCGCCCGTGCGCCCGGTGAAAATCGGCGTCGGCGACAAGGAATGGCGCCTCGGCGCGGAAACCGTTGAATTCCGCCATGAAAAAACCTTTGTAAGCCAGCCCGCGTTCGCCGTGCTTTTAACCACAGACATGGACGACGCTGCTGTGGACGCAAAGCTCAAGGCTCTGGACGCTCTGCAGTACGAGCGCATCGGCCTCACCCTGGCGGCCAACATGATCGTGGTCCGCGGGGACGACGCCGGCAAACTTGAAGCCCTGGCCAAAAAAGCCGCGGACACGGGTTATCCCGTGGTCATCAGCAGCACCAGCACAGACGCTGTAGCCGCGGCCGGCAAGGCCATCGCCGACAAGAAACCCCTGCTGCACGCAGCCACGCCCGACACCGTGGACGCCTGCGGCGACCTGGCCAAGGAACTCGGCTGCCCCATCGCAGTCAAGGCCGATTCTTTCGACGCCATCATGGACATGACCAAAAACCTTCAGGCCAAGGGCCTTAAGGAAATCATCATCGACACAGGCGCCGCCAAGATCAAACAGGCGTTCCTGGACAACGTGCAGCTGCGCCGCGGCGCCATCAAGAACAAAGAGCGCGCCGTGGGCTTCCCCACCATCGCTTTCGTGTGCGATATGACCGACGATCCCATGATGGAAGCCATGTACGCTTCCGTGATGGTGGCCAAGTATGCAGGCATCATCGTGCTCAGCGACCTCAAGGGCGAAACCCTGTTCCCGCTGCTGCTCGAACGCTTGAACATCTACACCGACCCGCAGCGCCCCATGGCCACAACCCAGGGCATCTACGAAGTCGGTCCGGTCGACGAGAATTCCCCGGTCCTCATTACGTCGAACTTCTCGCTCACCTACTTCATCGTCAGCGGCGAAATCGAGTCCAGCCGCGTGGGCACCTATCTTCTGGTGCTGGACACGGACGGTCTCTCGGTTCTCACCGCATGGGCGGCCGGCAAGTTCGCGGCCGACGCCATCGCAATCTTCGTCAAGAAGAGCGGCATCGCGGAAAAGGTCAAGCACCGCAAGCTCGTGATTCCCGGCTTCGCCGCACAGATTTCAGGCGAACTCGAGGAAGAGCTGCCCGACTGGAATGTCCAGATCGGTCCGCGCGAGGCCGCTCATATCCCGGCCTTCCTGAAACAGTGGTCCGCGGAATAAATCCGCATCCCGAACCATTACCAGTCTGAGGAGGACAGCGATGGAAGCATTAAAGATGTACCAGGTTGGTGAAAACCTGAACGTTATGAGCAAAGTGCTCGGCCCCGCCATGAAGAACCGCGATCCCAAACCCATTCAGGAAATGGCGATCGCCGAGGAAAAAGCCGGCGTGGGTTTCATTGATTTAAATATCGGGCCTTCCCGCAAAGACGGCCCCGCCATCATGGAATTCGTGGTCCAGGCCGTACAGGAAGTCACCGACCTGCCCCTGTGGCTCGACACCATGAACATGGACGCCATGGAAGCCGGCCTCAAGGTTTACAAGCCCAAGAAGGCCAAGTGCGTCATCAACTCGATTATGGCCCGCCCGGACCGCATGGACACGCTCATTCCCCTGGCCGTCAAATACGACGCCGGCGCATGCGCCCTGCTGTGGGGACCGGACGGCATTCCGCGCGACACCACCGAGCGCGGCGGCCTGGCCGCGGAGATTCAGTACCGGTTCATGGAAGCCGGCATCCCCACCGAGGATACCTGGCTCGACCCCATCGTCTCACCCGTGAGCGTGGAGATCAACCAGGTCACGTCCTGCATCGAGTTCATGGCCATGCTTCAGGACATCTGGCCCGGCGTGCAAACCACGTGCGGCCTGTCCAACATTTCCAACGGATCCCCCGATCACCTGCGCCCCGTCCTGAACCAGACATACCTCATGATGCTGCGCCGCTACGGCATGAACGGCCCCATCGTGGATGCATTCGACGAAGGCCTGGCCGCCATCTGCCGCAACGAAAAGCTCGACATCGAAGATATGATTCACAAGCTCATGGACGGCGAGAGCATGGATCCCTCCACGCTCGACAAGGAGAAACTCGATTTCTACAAAACCGTGCGCGTGCTCATGGGCCTGAGCCTGTATTCCGATTCCTGGCTCGAAATCTGATTCAAGGTGGCTGAACATCCGGATTTTTCAAACCGGAGGAGATTTTACTGATATGCCGGAAATCAAGTTTGTGCCAGACAACGTGGTAACACAGGCTGAACAAGGCGAAAACCTGCTCGAAGTCATGGTGTCCGCGGGCGTGTACATTCACGCAGGCTGCGGCGGCGCGGGCGTGTGCGGCAAGTGCCAGGTCGTGGTCGCCGCGGGCGAGGTCACAACCCAAGCCCTCAAAAAGGCGGCCAAGGACAAGGTCAAGCCCGGCCACACCCTCGCATGCCAGACTTTCATCGGAGCCACAGATGTCACCGTGGAAATTCCCGATGATTCGCGCATCCGCAAAATGGCTTCCAGCGAAGGGGAACCCGTTGTCAAAGGGCAACGCATCACGCGCCAGCAAGTGGAATCCTTCATGCTCTCCGAGGATCCGCAGCCGCCGGTGAAGAAGTACGCCGTGCAGCTCACCGAGCCCACGGTGGAGGACAACACCAGCGACCTGCAGCGCCTCACAAACGCATTGCGCACCGAGCACGGCGCCGACGTGCGGGACGTGGATTTTCACGTGCTGCCCGTGCTGCCCGCTCTGCTGCGCGAAGCCAACTGGCAGGCCACGGCAACCGTGGCCAACGGGTGGGAATCCTGCCCGGACCACCTGGTGCGCGTGCAGCCCGGAGATTCCGCTTCACCCAACCTGGCCCTGGCCGTGGACGTGGGCACCACATCCGTGTGGGTCGCTCTCGTGGACACGGCCTCGCGCGAGGTGCTCGCTGAAGCCAGTGATTACAATCAGCAGATTTCCTTCGGGGAAGATGTGATCAGCCGCATCATCTTCTCGGCCAAGGGCGATGGTCTCGCAGATATTCAGAAAGCCGTGGCCGGGAGCATTAATAAGCTGACGCAAGACGTTCTGGACAAAGCCGGTGCGCCGCGCGACGCCGTGTCATTCATTGCCGCGGCGGGCAACACAACCATGACCCAGTTGCTGCTGGGCATCGACGCGCGCAACATCCGGCTGTCGCCCTACATCCCGGCGGCCAACGTGTTTCCACCCGTGGAAGCCGTTCAGGCCGGGCTGGACATGCCCCGCGGCGTCATGCTCTACGCATTTCCCTGCGTGGCAAGTTACGTGGGCGGAGACATTGTTTCCGGCATCGCAGCCTACGGGCTGCACAAGCGCCCGGAAATGACGCTCTACATGGACATCGGCACCAACGGTGAAATCGTGGTGGGCAACAGTGATTTCATGATGTGCGCCTCGTGTTCGGCGGGCCCGGCTTTCGAGGGCGGCGGACTCGAGTTCGGCATGCGCGCCACAATCGGCGCCGTGGAAGGCTTCGCCCTCAACCCGGACAACCTGGATGAACCCATGATCCTCACCATTGGCCGCACAAAGCCCATCGGCATATGCGGGTCCGGCATCATCACCCTGCTGGCCGAACTCATGCAGTTCGGCGTACTCCAGCAGAACGGGAAGTTCAACCAGGATGCCCCGACCAAGCGCGTGCGCCAGGGTGAGGGCGGCAAGCTCGAATATGTGGTGGTGTGGAAGGATGACGCGGGCGTGGACTCGGATATCGTTCTCTCCGAGCCCGACATCGACAACCTCATCCGCGCCAAAGGCGCCATGTACTCCGGCGCCCACACGCTCGTGGAGCACGTGGGCCTCACCATGGACATGATCGAGCGCGTGGTCATCACCGGCTCGTTCGGCAACTACGTGAACCTGGCCAAGGCCGTGTTCATCGGCCTGCTGCCGGACCTGCCCGCAGACAAGTTCTTCTACATGCGCAACGGCTCGCTGGCCGGCGCACGCCTGGCGTGCGTGGACCGCGCGTTCCTGCGCACCGCCGAAGAGGTGTCCCGCATGATGACCCACGTGGAGCTGAGCGAGGCCCCGGCCTACATGGACAAGTACATGGCCGCCCAGTTCCTGCCCCACACCGACGCGTCCCTGTTCCCGAACGTCATGAAGATTCTGCAGAAATAAAGGAAAGCGTGACCTCTTAATATGAGCAGCAAGCACAAAACCATCGCCGTCGCAGGCAAAGGCGGCACAGGCAAAACAACCACCGCGGCCCTGATCGTGCGCCAGTTGCTGAAACGCACCCTCGGCCCCATCCTGGCCGTGGACGCCGACGCCAACGACAATCTCGGTGCGTCCCTGGGTGTCAAGGATTACAAAACCATCAGCGGCGTGCTGTCCAACTTCATGGCCTCGCGCCAGCAGATGCCCGTGGGCATGACCAAAGAAGCGTGGATGGACTATCAGCTCAACACCGCGCTCGAGGAAACACAAAACTTCGACCTCGTGGTCATGGGCCGCAAAGAGGGCGAGGGGTGCTACTGCTATCCCAATTCCATGCTCCGCAACTTTCTTGAAAACCTGCGCGAGAACTACAAGTTCCTCGTCATGGACAACGAGGCCGGCCTCGAACACCTCAGCCGCGGCACCACGGACCACGTGGACATGCTCCTCGTGGTCAGCGACCACGCCTTCAAGGGCCTGCGCACCGCGGCCACCATCGGCGGCCTCATCAAGACACTGAACCTGGACGTGCGCAACGTGCGCCTGGTCATCAACCGGTTCATCCCGGACATGGAAGCCGAACTGGAGCCCCTGGTCCAGGCCTCCGGCATGCCCCTGCTCGGAACCATCCCGCAGGACATGGATGTGCAGAAGGCCGACGCCCGCATGGGCTCCATGCTGGACCTGCCCGACGACAGCGCCGCGGTGCAAGCCGTGGACGCGATCGTGCAGGCCACCCTGGATATGATCGATGCGCAGAGCAAAGAGTCGTGACTCCGGGTCTTGAAAGATTGGTAGACTAAAAAAAGCAATGTGTCCGGCGCGGGCCTCGTCTTGATTCGCGAACCGCACCGGGCCTGGCATAAACAAAAGTGCCAACAGGGAGGATTTCTCACAATGGAGAAGATCAAGAAGAAACTGTACGACGGCAGCGACATCGAAATTCTCGGCCCCACCTACGAACCCGGCAAGCCCGAAGGTGAAGAAGAAGGCCAGTGGAAGAACAAGATGCAAGGCCGCGAAGGCTACATCAAGTACCTCAAGCAGGCGGAACGCTACTGGTACAACGACGACTGGTTCGGCAGCGAAAAGCGCAAGAACCCCGCGTAAGGACCGGACCGTGCATCGCGCACACCGTTCCACCCGCGTTTCTACACACTAACTGGGGGTGAAGTTACTTTGGCATTTGAAGTGCAAAAAACCAACTATTCCGGCAGCATCAGGGTTATGGATCTGGGCGGCGGCGACAAGTCCCTTAAAGTCGGCGGCGAAACCGCATACCCGTTCTATTCCTTTGAGGGCGATATGCCCAACCTGCCCAAGATCGCCATGGAAGTTCTGGACAGCGAACCCGAAGCATGGGCTGAAGCGGCCCTGGAACCCTTTAAGGACGTTATCACAGACCCCGCGGCATGGGCCAAGAAATGTGTTGACGCGTACGGTGCGGAAATGATCTGCCTCAACATGGTCAGCACCGACCCCAACGGCATGAACCGCAGCGCCGCGGACGCGGCCGCAGTGGCCAAGTCCGTTGTCGACGCCGTTGACGTTCCCGTGATCGTGTTCGGCACGCTCAATGCGGAAAAAGACACGGACATGCTCAAGCTCGTGGCCGAGCAGAATGAGGGCAAAAACCTCATCATCGGCCCGGTGCAGGAATCCAACCACAAGCAGGTTGGCGCTCCGGCCATCGGCTACAAGCACACCGTGGTCGCCAACACGCCCATCGACGTGAACCTGGCCAAGCAGCTCAACATCCTGCTCGGCAACCTGGGCGTGGCAGACAACAAAATCCTGGTCGACCCCACCGTGGGCGGCATCGGATACGGCCTCGAGTACACCTACTCTGTGATGGAGCGCGACCGCATGGCCGCTCTGGTGCAACAGGACGACAAACTGCAGAATCCCATCTTCTGCTTTGTGTCCAAAGAGGTCTGGAAAACCAAGGAAGCCAAAATGGGCGCCGATGACCCCGCAATGGGCGATCCCGCCAAACGCGGCATCCTTATGGAAGCCATGACCGCGGCCACACTGCTCCTGGCCGGCGCCAATGTGCTCGTCATGCGACACCCGGAAGCCATCAAGCTCACCAAGGCCCTCATGGCCGAGCTCGCTGAGTAACCGCGGTTCGCACAACAGGAAACCTTATGTCAGCGGCGGTGAAGCGCACGCGCTTCACCGCCGGGACTTCCTGTTGCATTGCATTTGCACACCGGACGTCCTCCAACTCACGGGGGGGGAATCCGCAAGACTCTGGTGATTTTTGTATCACGATTGAAAATATTCAAAATTATTAGGAGGAGGTCCATTCATGGCCGCTAAAATTATTGACGGCAAAGCCATCTCCCAGGCTGTCAAAGACGAGGTTACCAAAGGCGTAGCCGAACTCAAAGAAAAGACCGGCGTGCAGGCCGCCCTGGCCGTTGTCCTGGTCGGTGCAGATCCCGCGTCCGAAGTCTATGTCCGCAACAAGGGCATTGCCTGCGAAAAGTGTGGCATAAAGTCCATCGAGCACAAGCTCCCCGCGGACACCAGCCAGGCCGACCTGAATAAACTGGTCGAAGATCTCAACAATGACGATTCCGTGCACGGCATCCTCGTGCAGCTGCCCCTGCCCAAGGGCCTCAGCGACGACGAAGTCCTCAATCTCATCACACCCACAAAAGACGTTGACGGATTCCACCCCATCAACGTGGGCAAATTCCTCACCATCAAAAAATACGCGGACATCCAGGCTTCCGGCGTGTACCTGCCCTGCACCCCGCACGGCTGCATCGAGCTTCTGGACCGCAGCGGCGTGGATCTCAACGGCGCAAACGCCGTGGTTGTCGGCCGCAGCAACATCGTGGGCAAACCGGTCGCCATGCTCCTCATGAGCAAAAACGCCACCGTGACCATCGCGCACTCCCGCACCAAAGACCTGCCCGGCCTCATCAAGAGCGCCGACGTGGTTGTGGCTGCCATCGGCATGCCCGAATTCGTCAAGGGCGAATGGATTAAAGAAGGCGCCGCGGTCATCGACGTGGGCATCAACCGCCTCCCGCCCGCCCAGGAAGGCGGAAAAGCCAAGCTCGTTGGCGACGTGGAATTCGAAGCCGCCGAGAAAGTCGCAGGCTGCATCACCCCGGTGCCCGGCGGTGTGGGCCCAATGACCATCGCCATGCTCATGCAAAACACCCTGCAGTCCGCCACCTGGCACGCTTCAAAGAAATAACCTGTGGCCCGCCACAGCGCAACGAATTTGAAAATCTCAAAGCCGCGCCCTCACGGGCGCGGCTTTTTGCGATTCGGAAATGCATGGCCTGCTCGGGATTTTTTATATATGCGGGGAAGTAATTCACTGTAGCACAGCGGCAATGAATCGCTGCACGCCACAGGTTTTCATGATAATCTGCCGCATTTTTTTAATCGATGAGAATTCCCCGGACTTTAGTCCGGGGTCTGAAAGCAGTGACTTACACAAATATTGTGGGCATAAGTGGGTTTGATTTTGGAGTGCGGCGATTTATCGCCGCTTTCGCAGGTTGAGAACATCCGGGATGCGCCGACATGTGACGGGAATTAATTCCCGTCACGCAAAGCGGCAATGAATTGTCGCACTCCAAAGCAAGAACAATTTGATTTAAAAGGTTTTTTGCTTATAAAATGCCCCCATCCAGTTTGAGAAGGTTTGACGCTTTATCAAATAATGAGATACCCCGGACTTCAGTCCGGGGAGAGTTCATTGCCTTAATTGCCCGAAATGATTTTTCGTTCAAGCAACTCATTGCCGGATCATAATCAGCAGCATTTTGAAGCGTTGTTCGGCCTGGAGCGCGTGGGCAATGCCCGCAGGCATGATGATGGACTCCCCGGTTTTCACAGCGTGCGCCTCGCCGCCCACGGTGATGGCGGCCTCGCCGTCCAGGATATGCACCATGGCGTCGAACGGGGCTGTGTGCTCGCTGAGGCCCTGGCCCGTGTCGAACGCGAACACGGTCACAGTGCCGGTCTTTTGTTTTACGACTTCACGGCTCACCGTGGACCCGTCCTGATACGCCACAAGGTCTTTAAGGCTAAGCACAGTGCCTTTGAGTTTATCATCAGTCATGAGTTCGTCCTCCCCAATCACAGCATGTAACAGGCAATCAGCGTGTCCGGTTCCGCGTGTTGCGCCAAAAAGCAAAACCGCCGGTTGCGGCGGCTTTGCGGGGTGTAGTTTTGCGGGAGCGCGGGAATTTAAATTGCTGAAAAGGCTCGCGCGAATTCTGCGTGTGCGGCCGTCAGATTTCAGATGTACAGTTGGGGCAGCGTGTGGCCTTGATGGGAATCGAGCTGAAGCACTTGGGGCAGTCTTTTGCTGTGGGCGCGGCCGGTGCTTGTTCCTTCTTCTTGTTCAAACGGTTCATCTGTTTGACCATCATGAAAATCACGAACGCCACCAGGATGAAATCAATGATGGCCTTGAAGAACAGGCCATAGTTCAGCGTGGCTGCGCCCGCCTCCTGCGCCCTGGCCAGGGTATCATACTGCTTGCCGTCCAACGCGTAAAACAGGCCCGATATGTCCGCATTGCCCAGCAGCAGCCCGATAGGCGGCATGATGATGTCATTCACAAACGACGCAACGATTTTGCCGAACGCGGCGCCGATAATGATACCCACGGCCATGTCCATGACATTGCCGCGCATGGCGAATTCCTTGAATTCCTTGAACATGAAATTGCTCCTTTCCGATTTAGTATTCCGCAGTTGTGTGTGCTGTTGTGTCCAATGAATTATTATACCTGATTTCAGGCGCAATGATTCATGCCACAACCGAATACGGGTGGCGCACAGGATCGGGTAACCGCCGGACAGGGGATGATGTTCCCCAAGCCAATATTTGTGCGCTATTCGTTTTATGTTGAAGCGGGTTTGTTAGTGATCAGGCGCGTGTTGCCGCGCCAGGCTGATTGCTGCGATTGCCACGTCAGCCTGAAGGCTTCCTCGCAATGACGCCGGGCGGGGGGCGTTCATCAAGAAAGTCGCTTTTCAGTATCGCCGTCCAATCGTTAAGATGCCTTAATCAAATTCCCCGCCGCATCGTGAACGATTCAATTACTATTTCATGCTTCACATTTTGCAAATCAAAACGAAGGATCCCGGACTTAAATCCGAAAAGTTTTATTTGAGTAATTCAGAATTTTACATTCTCCCTGAACTGCCCGAACTCTTCCCTGAGCACGCCGCAGATTTCGCCGAGTGTGGCCTGGACTTTGACGGCGTCGATGAATGTTTGCATCATGGGTGCATCGGGGTTTTTGGCGGCCGCGCGCACGGCGTCCAGGGCTTTGGCTGCTGCGGCGTTGTCGCGCGTGGCTTTGAGTTCTTCGAGGCCCGCGAGCTGGGCCTTTTCCACGGCCGGGTCAATTTTAAAGGGCTGGGTTTTCTTCTCGTCCATCTGGTACTGGTTCACGCCCACGATGATTTTGCGCTTTTTCTCCACGTCTTTCTGCCAGGCGTATGCGGCGTTATGAATTTCGCGCTGCACGTATCCTGTTTCGATGGCGTTGAGCATGCCGCCCATGTCGTCGATGCGGCGGATATAGTCCGCGGCCTGGGCTTCGATGGTGTCGGTGAGGGACTCGATGTAGTAGGAGCCGCCCAGGGGGTCGATGACGTCGGCCACGCCGTTTTCATTGGCCAGAATCTGCTGGGTGCGCAGGGCGATGCGGGCCGAGTCCTGGCTGGGCAGGGAAATGGCTTCGTCCATGGAATTGGTGTGAATGGACTGGGAGCCGCCGAGCACCGCGGCCAGGCACTGCATGGCCACGCGCACGATGTTGTTTTCGGGCTGCTGCAGGGTGAGCATGGAGCCGGCCGTCTGGGTGTGGAACCGCAGCATCCAGGACTTGGGGCTTTTGGCGCCGAAGCGGTCCTTCATGATGCGCGCCCACAGGCGGCGCGCGGCGCGGAATTTTGCCACTTCTTCAAGCAGGTTGTTGTGCCCGTTGAAGAAGAAGCTCAGGCGGGAGGCGAAGGCGTCCACTTCCATGCCCATGTCCATGGCGGCCTGCACGTAGGCGATGCCGTCGGCCAGGGTGAAAGCCACTTCCTGCACGGCCGTGGACCCGGCCTCGCGGATGTGGTAGCCGCTGATGCTGATAGTGTTCCATTTGGGCACATTGGCGGCGCAGTATTCGAACGAATCGGTGACGAGCCGCATGGAGGGGCGAGGCGGGTAGATGTATGTGCCGCGCGCGATGTATTCCTTCAGAATATCGTTCTGGATGGTGCCGGCGAGCTGTGCGGGGGTGACGCCCTGCTTTTCGGCAACCGCGATGTACATGGCCAGCAAAATGGTGGCGGGCGCGTTGATGGTCATGGACGTGCTCACCTTGTCCAGGGGGATCTGGTCGAACAGGGTTTCCATGTCGCGGATGGAGTCGATGGCCACGCCCACTTTGCCGACTTCGCCGAGCACCAGGGGGTGGTCGCTGTCGTATCCCATTTGCGTGGGCAGGTCAAAGGCCACGCTGAGCCCGGTCTGGCCCTGGGCCAGGAGGTAGCGGAAACGCTCATTGGTTTCCGCGGCCGAGCCGAAGCCCGCGTACTGGCGCATGGTCCAGAACCGGCCGCGGTACATGGTGGGCTGCACCCCGCGCGTGAACGGGTACTGGCCCGGGTATCCGGCTTGTTCGATATAATCATGCTCCGCGGTGTCCGTGGGGTCGTACAGGCGATCCATCTCGAACCCGCTCGTGGACTCGAATTTGTCCCTGCGTTCCGGGAAACGGTCCAGGGTCTTTTTGACCATGCCCTGTTCCCATTTTTCCCGCGCCTCGCGGATTGCGTCCATTTTGTCTTTATCCATGTAATTCACACCATCCCGAATCTGCTGACAGATTTTCCAAACATTATACAGGAATCCGGGCGCGGGGCACAAAAAGTTATGAGCCGGCGGGTTTGCGAAGCCTGAGGGAATGTGGTTGTTATTTTATGAGCCACCCCCCAGTGAAAACGTGCGTCAGGCCGGATAATATGGTTTGGGGGCAGCGTGTTTTGATGCGGGTTTTCTATGATACACTATATCGTGAGCGAGCCGCTTGAGGCTGATTCAACAATGCACGCTTGGGCCAAAAGCATCGAAAAGTATGTGTGAAGATATTTATATTGCACAGAGACGCCACGCCAGGGCGAAGCAGGAAAACGCCGGCGCGTTACCTTTCGGGAAAGAGGAAACGCCATACAAATGACATCAGGACAAGACAAAGAAATGCAGGAGCCTTTGGCGGGGCGTGCGGAGTCCTCCTTGATGGAGAGTGAACGCATATACGAAAGCCTTGTGCAGGATCTGCCCGCGCACGTGTGCCGGTTTCTGCCCGGCGGCATCCTTATATATGCCAATGAACAGTATTGCGCTTTTTTCAGCAAGGCCAGGGAAGAACTCGTTGGGAAAAGTTTTTTTGATTTTCTGAGCAGCCAGGATCGTGACGCCGTGGAAACGGCAATCGGCGCACTGTGCCCGGAGCATTCTGTGATCACGTATGAGCACAGGGTGCAGGCGCCGGACGGATCGATCAAGTGGCAGCAGTGGTCGCACCGCGCGTTTTTCGACGCCTCGGGCGCGCCCCTGGAATATCAGTCAGTGGGTTTTGATATCACGGATCGCAAGTTATCCGAGGACGCCTTGAGGAAGAGCGAGGAGAGAATCCGCCTCATTGTCGAGAACGTGCCCCATGCAATATTCCGGTGGTCCGTTGAAAACGGCCTGGAATATGCCAGCCCCAATGTAAAAACCATCACGGGATATACGGCTCAAGAACTATTAAGCGATCCTATGCTCGGCCTGAAAATCGTGGCGGCGAGCCAGCCTGGATTAATGGATGATTACAACCAGGTGCTTTCCACAGGCGCGACTTTGGGGGCAAAAGAGATTCTGTTTGTAAGAAAAGACGGGACCGAGGTGTGCCTGGAGGCGAATGCGCAAATTGTGCGCGATGAACAGGATCTCATTGTCGCGTTTGAAGGAGTATTGAGCGATATCACGGAGCGCAAGCGCGCTGAGGAGCAATTGCTCACAAGCCAGGTGCATCTTTCCAACGCTTTACGCATTGCCGGGCTGGGCCACTGGGAGTATGACGTGGCCAGGGACGAGTTCACATTCACCGACGAGTTTTATTCTCTTTTCCGCACTTCAGCCGAACAAATGGGCGGCTACACCATGTCCTCGGCGCGCTACGCCGAAACCTTCGTGCATGCCGGCGACAGGGACAAGGTTGCCGAAGAGATCCGCGAACTCCTCGAATCACCGGAGCCGAATTACAGCCGGCAATTGGAACACCGCATAATTTATGCCGACGGGGAGATCGGGCATATCGCGGTTCGTTTTCGCGTGATCAAAGACAGTGAGGGACGCACGGTAAAAACCTTCGGGGCGAATCAGGATATCACCGAACGCAAACAGGCCGAAGAATTGCTGCGAAAAAGCGAGGCCCGGTTCAGCTCTCTGTTTGAAGAATCGCCTGTCGGCGTCTCATTGGACAGGGAAGACATGATTCTGTATGCCAATAAAGCATTCGCGGAAATTCACGGATACGATTCGCCCAAGGAGCTAATTGGCACCTCGATTCTGAATCTTGTGGAGCCCGCGCTGCGTGAAGAATATGCCGTGAAAATTAAAAGGACGTCCAGGGCGGATGACCGGTTTCCCAGGGGTGAGGAAATAGAAATATTGAAGAAAAATGGAGACCGCGTACCGGCGCTTCTTTCGGTTTCCTATATGGAACTGCACGACGGGCCGGCCAATGTGGTATTCATTACGGACATGGCCAAGTACAAGCAGATCCAGCAGGAGCGGGAGTCCCTGAGAGAGCAGTTGGTCCAGTCCCAGAAGATGCAGGCCGTGGGGCAGCTTGCGGGCGGCGTGGCGCACGATTTCAACAACATGCTCGGCGTGATCATCGGCAACGCGGAGCTTGCCATGATGAAGCTCGACCCGCAGTCGCCCATTCGCCAGAAACTTCAGGAGATTCACAACGCCGCGGATCGGTCCGCCAACCTCACGCGACAACTCCTGGCATTTGCCCGCAAGCAGACCATTATTCCCAAAGTGCTGGACCTTAATGAAACCGTTTCGGGCATGCTCAATATGCTCGAGCGGCTGATCGGCGAGGACATAGACCTTGCCTGGCTGCCGGAGACAAACCTCTGGAACGTGAAAATAGACCCCACGCAGGTCGATCAGATTCTCACGAACCTTGTCGTGAATTCGCGTGACGCCATTGCCGGGCAGGGAAAGATCACAATCGAAACGGGACATGCGGTGTTCGATGAATCATACTGCGCCGATCATCCGGAATTCATTCCCGGTGAATATGTGCTGCTGGCGGTGAGCGACAATGGCTGCGGCATAGTTAAAGACAACATCGAGCATATTTTCGAACCGTTTTTCACCACCAAGCCCATAGGTGTTGGCACGGGCCTGGGGCTGGCCACAGTGTTTGGAATTGTCAAACAGAATAACGGATTTATTAATGTTTACAGCGAGCCCGGCCTGGGCGCCACGTTCAAAATATATCTGCAGCGCTTCAGAGATGAAGCCGCCAGGCCGGCTTTACAAAGTGAGCCCAAAGTGCTTTTTGCCGGCAATGAGACGGTTCTTATCGTGGAAGACGAACCGGGCATCCTCGAGCTGGGCCAGGATATTCTCGAATCATTGGGCTATCGGGTGCTGACAGCGGACACCCCGCGCAAAGCCATTCGCCTGGCCCGGGAATTCGGCGGACCGATTCACCTGCTGCTCACCGATGTGGTGATGCCCGAAATGAGCGGCCGCGAAATGGCCGAGCAGATTGTCGCTTCACGTCCAGCGATTAAACGGTTATTTATGTCCGGGTATACGGCAAATGTCATTGCGCATCACGGCGTTTTGGATGAAGATGTGCGGTTCATTCAGAAACCATTTTCCATCGAGGCTCTGTCGCGCAAGGTGCGGGAAATCCTGGATGAATGATGCGCGGCTTGCCTGGGAAAGCCGCGGGCGTCAGTTCCCGGGCCTGTTGGCCAGGGCGGCCAGGTTGACTTTCATGTAGGGCAGGTCAAAGGACGGCGTCCACACATCCCCGGTGAGATTTTCCCAGGATACATACATGTCCAGGTCGGTTGCCGCGTACACGATGGTGAGCACGCTGGAGTCCGGCACGGCCGCGGATTTCGCAATGTGCAGGGCCGCCATGGGATCAACCAGGCGCGCACCGGGCGCGGCGTCGAACACGGGTTCGCCCGTGTAGGGATTGGCGTAGGCGCCGCCGTTTTCCAGGGCCAGGAGCGCGTCATACTGGGCCTTGTGCCGGTTCCTGTAGGAGCCGCCGGTGAGCGGGTTTCCGTCGCTGCCGTCTTCCCCGGGGCCGTTGTCCGCGGCCTGGGTTTTGCGGATGTCCGGGCTCATGGCCACGTCCGCGCGCAGCACCGCGTTTTCAAGGGGCGTGCCGTAGGGAACCGGCGCCCCGTCCACGAGCACGGGGTTCCCGTCCCGGTCGATCCACACGGCGTTAATGTCAATGGGATCGTTGGCATAAATCACGGACGTGTGCCGGGCGTTTTCTTCAACGGCCGCGCCGCCCGGCGCCCAGCCTGGTTTCCCGTAATTCTCCGCATCCCCGTCGCCCACCACGAAATTGTAGCCGATGGTGTTTTCCGCAGCCTGGATAACGCCCACCGCATCGTCGAGCGAGCGCGCGTTCTCCAGAACCTGGCGGAACATGAGGGTCCACGGCATGCCCGCGATCTTTTCCTGTTTATTCTCCGACCCGATTTCGGACAAAGTGATTCCGTATTCGTTCATGCCGTCGATGGCGCCGATGAACCCGATCCAGCCCGCCGCCATGTAGGTCGCGAGCCGCTCCCCATTCTTGCCCACGGGCTTGTACACCACCAGGATTTTGTACTTGTCGATGCCTGTGCCGGCTTCCCAGTCCAGAACCCGGGTTGAGATCATTTTGCCATCTACAGTGCGGTGGCCCCAGGCCGCGAAAGCCGAGCATGTGAACGCCAGGCCATGGAGCCAGGGGCGGCCCGACTCGGTCTTGAGCAGGGACTCCTTGTCGTTCATATCGCTGATGTTCGTGACCATGATGGGAAGCGCGAGGGTGAGTTCATTCAAGGACACGCCCTTTTGCGCGGCGCCGTCGATGATGCCCTTGATTTCCTCCAGGTATTCCCGGGGCACAAAGGGCTTCATGTCGCCCCACACCTGCGCGGCAAGGGTTTTGACCAGGTTTGTGTCGAGCCCGTAGGGCATGACCACGTTAATGAGCATGGCGGCTGTGCTGTCTTTTATCTGTTCGGCAAGCAGGTACCCATATTGCCGGCCCATGTCATAGTGTGTTCCTGAAAGCTGAACGATCTGCACCGGGCCGTAAGACATGTCCGCGGCCAGCAGGGTTCCGCCCTCAAAGGTTTCGATGACCCGGTACCCGGAAGGCTCCTCCACCTGGATGGCCTGCGCGGGAACACACGCGGCAACGATAAACAAAAGGGTTGCGCAAAGAACACGTTTCATGGTTTCACGGGCTTTCTCGTTGGATTCCGGTACGCTGGCTACGTGTTCGCGCAGCCAGCGGTACACAGCCATATTCGGGACAATTGCCGCATAGTCTAACTTATTGCCCAGTGATTTAAAAGATTCGCGCGGCAAATCAGCCTGATATGGCGCCGGGCCCCGCGCCGCACGCACCCGCTTCCGGCAACGGCTTTTTCGGAGCTGTGCAGGGACACACGATTTGCGTATAGGCAAAAAAAAATATATTTTTATTACGCACGCACATTATAACATATATGCTATAAAATTGAGGATGGTGGTATCCTGTGACAAGAGAAATCTAAAATGTGGCCAAAAAAACATCAAGAGATTCCTGAACAGCCGCCGCACGGGTTGATTGCTTATTGCGGGCGCGACTGTGCGCGGTGCGATGTGTTCCTGGCCGGACGCACGCGGGATAAGAATGTGCGGGTTCAAGCGGCCAGGGAGTGGTCTGATCTTTTAAACAGGGATATCGGCCCCGGGCAAATCAGGTGCAGCGGCTGCCGCTCCCGGGGGCCGTATTTTGTATACTGCACCCAGGTCTGCAAGGTTCGGGAACTTGGGTTGAAGTGGCAGTAACCCTGTTTTTTCCGGCGCCCGCGGCTTGGGCGCTCTTGCGTTTTCCCCGCGAATAAATAATTCTTACATTTAGAAGATGCATTGGAAAAGGGCGTGTGTTTATCTATGGCGTACAATTTCCGGAACCTGATATTCGAGGGCGGAGGCGTCAAGGGCATCGCCTATGTGGGCGCCCTTGAGGTTATGGAAGACAGAGGCGGTTTGGAAGAAATCACCCGTGTCGGCGGTGTGTCGGCTGGCGCGATTTTTTCAACCCTGGCCGCTTTGGGATACACCAGTTTTGAGATGAAGAAGATTGTTCTGGATCTGGATTTCACACGGTTTCTGGATGAAGACGAGGAAATGCTGCACGAGATCAGGGGCCTGGGCCGGCTTGTGAAAAAGTACGGCTGGTTCTCCGGAGATTTCTTTCAGAAATGGATCGAGAAGCTCATCCGCCACAAGCTGGGGCACGGCCGGGCCACGTTCCGGGAGCTGGAGCGGGCCCCGGGCATGCGATCCCTGTATGTGTGCACCACGAACATGAACACGGGCTACGGGGAAGTGCTGTCCGCGGAAAACACCCCGGACCTGGCTATTGCGGACGCCGTGCGATCCTCCATGTCCATCCCCCTGTTTTTCGCGTCCACGGTCAATGAGCGGCGCGATGTGATCGTGGACGGGGGCGTGATCAACAACTATCCACTGAAACTGTTTGATCGCCTGAAATATATCGAGGATACGGAGTGCGGGCTCTCGGGCGTGGAAACCGATTATTACATAAAAGAGAATCAGGCTTTTTTGAAAGCAAACCCCAAGGCGAGCCCTTACATTTACAACAAGCAGACCCTGGGGTTTCACCTGGATACGCCCGAACCCATGGGCGTGTACCGGGACCAGCGCCAGCACCGGCACACAGAGATAAAGAGTTTTCTGGATTACTCGCGCGTGCTCATCCGCATGCTTATGAACCAGATGGGCAACAAGCATCTGCACAATGATGATTGGGCGCGCAGCGTTTATATCGACACCCTGGGCATATTTACAACGGAATTCGGTTTATCCACGGAACAGAAAGCGGCGCTCATTGAATCCGGCAGAAAAGGCATGGCCACGTATCTCGACTGGTTCGACAACTCCGAGAGCAGCCCGCGCAACTGCCCCGAGCGCGGCATCACTTAACAAGGCAGGCTGTGGCCGTTAAGTTAGGCTTTATGGCGTCTTCGACGACTTAAGGAACCCTTTTGAAAACGGGTTCCTAAGAATCCTCCCAGAACTTTTCACGGGCAATGGCCCGGCACGCTCTTGCCGGGCCATTGCCCCATTCATGTAAAGATACCGCGCCCGTACTGTGCATGGGGCGGAAGATGTGTTATTGGAGTTTGGGGAATGTTTCGCGCGCCACCTGGCGGTAGCGTTCGTAGCGGCTTTTCTTGAATTTGAAGCGGTGCAGGTTTTTGGCTTCCAGGATGCCGACCTGTTTGTATTCGTCGAGTTTTTCGAACCCGTGCAGGGGCATGATCTCGTTGGTGATGGAGTAGCCGATGTTGATGAGTTCGCGCGTGGAGTAGGGCAGGATGTTGAAGTGGTCCACGAAGAAGATTTCGTTGGGCGAGGGGATGAAGATGTATTTGCGGTCCTTGTTGAAGTTGAAGAAGTCGGCGAGGTCGTTGACCATTTCCGCGTGCGTGTCTTTGGACAGCTTGTATTTGTTTCGGAAAATGTCGGAGCGCACGAATTTAAAGAGTTCTTCTTTTTGCTCGCGCAGTTTTGCGGGCTCGCGGATTTTCTGGTACATGGCCGTGTTCATGGCCTGGAGCACGACCGAGTACAGGCCCAGCTCGGTGATGGAGCCCATGTTCTTGTCCGCCACGTAGGGCGTGAATGTGTGGGATACGAAGATGAGGTCCGCGCCCATGTCCGCGGCCACGTGTACGGACAGGCATTGCTTGACTTCGCCGTCGTAGTAGATGCTGCCGTCGATGGACACGGGCTTGAACAGGCCGGGCACGCAGCACGAGGCGTGCACGGCGCGGCTGATTGGCGCGCTGTTGAGGTAGCGGTCGCGGTAGTAGGTGTCTTCGTCGGAGCCGATCCAGTCGGACAGGTCTTTGCCGAAGATGGCTTTGCGCGGGTAGTCGACTTCTGTAGCGATGATGCTGAGGTCGATTTCCTTGCGGATATAGAGTTCTTCAAAGTCGTTGATGGGCAGCACGTCTTCGAGATATTTCTCCAGGCGCTCCAGGGAGAAGAGCCCCATCACGGGCATGATTTCGCGCATGATGGCTTCGATGCCTGTGCCGGGCCCGTACTTGTTCTGCATGTTGGGCAGTTGCAGGATGCGTTTGAAATATTTGAGCAGGATGCGGGGCGGGGGCAGGCGGAAGGAAAAGATGTCGGCGTAGGAAAAGCCGGTGAGGTCGCCGTGCATGCGGCGGTCCGGGCTGGTGAAGTAGCTGGACAGGGATTTGGCCTCAAGCTGGCTTTCGATGGTTTCTTCATCGAATGCGTTGGCAATGAGCGCGCCGAAGATGGCGCCGCCGCTGCTGCCCACGATGTGCTCGATGAACACGCGATCGGGGTTGCGCTGGGCGCGCGGCACATTGGCGATTTCAATGCCGTACTCCTTGAGCGCGAGCGTGACGCCGATGTGGTAGAACATGGCCTTGGCTGCGCCGCCGCTGGCCACGAATGCGATCCGGTTATATTTATCAAGTTTTTCCAGCATGACTGAGTCACCCCATGTGCGGTTCTGGTTCCATTATATGTTTATAACGGATGAAAGAGCGCGCAGTCCAATGAAAAAGCGCGGGCATAGCGTGGTTAACCCATCACATTGCGCAGGGCGCGGATGGCCCAGCCCATGGGTTTGATTTTCACGGGGTCGCCGTCTATTGCTTTTTCCATGAGCATGAGGCCCGCGTCCGTGCGGAACTTGAGCATGGCCTCGCCCGCGGCCGGGTCGGACAGGGACGGGTCGCCGCTCCAGGCGTCCATGTCCGGGTCCTGGATCCAGGCCAGGCCGTGGGCGAAGAAGTGGAAGTCGAGCGCTTCGTCCTTGAGTCCCAGGGCGCCGCACAGGTCGCCGATTTTATGGATGAGCTTGTGGGGCATCTTGAAGGGCGGCTCCTTGGCGCGGGGCGTGGTCTGCCAGGTGTCGCGCACCTTGTCCGCATGCGCCGCGCGCATGAGGGATGTTTCATTGGTGCCGGCGTGGGAGTCGTCCATGCCCCCGCAGCGGTCCGGGGCCAGGCCCGTGGCGTGGAGCAGTTCCGGGGTTTTACCGAGCATGTGCCGGAACACGTAGTTGAAGGGGGCGATGAGGAAAAAGCCTTTGCGCTGGAGTTTGTGCGCGGCCACGGCAATGGCGAGCTGGTGCGAGGGGCCGCCGTGGTTGTCGGCCAGGAGCCAGAATTTGAAGCCGAGTTTTCTGAGGGAGTTGCCCCAGTCCAGGAGGGACGATTCAATGGCCGAGGCGCGCAGGGCAAAGGACCCGGCCGGTGGGATGGCCATGCTGCCCAGGGGCATGGTGGGCAGGGTCACGGCGTGCAGGTGGGGCCGGCGCTGGAGCAGCTCGGCCTTGACGCGGTCGCGCAATGTTTCGGCGATGAACAGGTCCGTGCCCACGGGCAGGTGCGGGCCGTGCGCCTCAATGGGGGATATGGCCGAGAAGAACACGGTCTTGTCGCGCGGCAGGTCCGCGATTTCGGTCATGGTCAGTTCGATGTAATTGCTCTCAGGCATTGGGGCCACCCCTCGGATTATCGGTTAATAACATTATATCTACGAATGGCGCGGGGGAAAGAGGTTTGTGTTTGCCAAGATGCGCGGCGCGGTTTATAATTAGGGTCTCAATGTGGGGCCGGCACACACCGGCGCCCGGATTCTTTAGATCAAAACGGTTCGTTTATATCGGTAATTAAAGGGGGAAGGCACATGAAATACAAAGCGGAATTCATTTTTGACGCACCCGAAGCCATGGTGTGGGAAGCCCGGGAGAAGCGGTTCGAGCACCCGGAGCGGTTTCCGGAACTGCAGAAGCAGGAACTGGTTGGCCGCAAGGAAGAGGGCGACGTAATCAAGCAGAAGCGCAAGATCGAGCTGTCCGCGAGTGTGCCCAAGGCCCTGCGCACGGTGCTGCCCAGCGAGATGATGAAGTGCATCGACGAGTCGGTATATGACCGCTCCAACGGCACGCACCATTTCGTGGTCAGGCCCAATTTCAAGTCCGATGTGTTCATGTGCAAGGGTTACTCCAAATACGAGGAATTTGAAGAAGGCGGGCAGATCAAGACCAGGCGCTACCTGGAGCTGGACGTCAAGGTCAAGGTGCCCATCGTGGGCAAAAAGGCCGAAGAAGTGATTCTCGAAGGCTACAAGAAAAATGTGCTGCGCGACAATGACAGCATCAAGGAAATGGTAGAAATGATGAAGAAAGAACAGGGCTGAGCCAGCCCGGTTCCGCACCGCGCGACCGGGGCAGTCCCTGGCCGCGTCCGGTTTGATACGCAAACAAAACCCCCGCCGTGTGCGGGGGTTTTTGTTGGTGCGGGACTCGTGCGCCTCACGCCGCACACAGCCCGCAACCAGAATGGCAATCATAGGGGGCTTGTGTATTGCATGGTGACACAGGACTGGCCCACGATGCAAGCATCGGAGAATTCTTTTCGATTAAGCGCAGCGAGCCTTGAACCGGGCTTTGTGCTAAAAAGCAAAACACCAGGCAGCAGGTACTATGGCCGGGTGCGTTTATTTGTCGAGCAGGGCTTTGAGTTCAGACTTGAGGTCGTCCTGCTGGATTTCCAGTTCATCCATTTCCATCATCATGGCCATAGAGGGATCATGCGGGGGCATGCGCACCCTGAGATCCTTGATTTCTTTCAAGAGGTATTCTTTATCCCTGTTCATGAGGCAGTTCCCTCCCTTGTCCTGATTGCATTTTGATATAAATATGTCAAAAATGATGCCAGGCTTCGCAGGCGCGGCAATAACACGGCTGGTTTCCAGAAAAGACTTTAATCGAAGAGAATTCCCCGATGCTTGCATCGCGGGTTGGCAAAAAGTTGCTGGTCGATGAACCAAGCCCCTAATATGTCATTGCGAGGAACGAAGTGACGTGGCAATCTCAGCGATGCGTAACATAGAGCGTATCAGTGACTGGTAAGCAAACCAGTGACAAACAGCTGAGATTGCCACGTCGGCCCTGCGGGCCTCCTCGCAATGACAGCTTGCGAGATGTCAAGATACCCCGTAGCTTGCTGCGGGGTCATTCATTTAATAAAAAGAATTATTTTGATTGCTGTGCGTTGAATGTTTTTTGAAAGTGCTTTGCGCCGTTACCCGTAACACTTGTAACGATAACAGTAACTATCCTCAACCCTGGGGGGGGGGCGCCGGTTCAATCCAGGAAAAAGAATTCCAGAGAAGTTCCTTTTTTCGGGGGTTCGGCGGCCGCGTCCACAAAGGCCAGGCAGTTGGCCAGGACCATGCTGGACAGGATGCCCGAGCCCTGGGGGCCGGTGGTGTTGAGGTGATAGCCGTCGTCTTTGAGTGTGGCGATGGCGCGCACCACCACCAGGCGCTTGCCGATGCGCATGCGCACATCCTCGTCAAGTACGCCCTTGTAGCGCGGCTTGTGCAGCTCGGACGCGCCCATCATTTTCATGAGGGCCGGGCGCACGAATACTTCGAATCCCACCATGACCGATACCGGGTTGCCGGGCAGTCCCACCACGGGCGCGCCGTTGATTTTGCCGAATGTCAGCGGCTTGCCGGGTTTCATGCGCACCTGCCAGAAAATGAGTTCGCCGTGGGTTTCGATGGTTTTCTTGACCTCGTCGAAATCGCCCATGGACACGCCGCCGGAGGTGAGGATGATGTCGCATTTTTCGGCCGCGGCCTTGAGCGCGGCTTCCACGGCGCCGGGGGTGTCTGCGGCAATGCCCAGCGGCAGGGGGGTTGCGTTTGCGGCAAGGATCTGGCCTATGAGCGAGTAGCTGTTGCTGTTGCGCACTTTGCCCACGGTGAGGGGCTGGTCCGGGGTGATGATTTCATCGCCTGTGGACAGGATGCCGACCACGGGCCTGCGCGCCACGGGCGCCGTGGGGTGGCCCGTGGCGGCGAGCATGCCCAGGTCCGCGGCGCGCAGCACGCGGCCCGCGCGCAGCACGGTTTCGCCCTGGGCCACATCCTCGCCCGCGTAGCGCACGTTGGGCTTGCCCTCGGATACGGGTTTGCGGATCAGCACATGGGCGTCGCCGTCCGGGTCCGTGTCCTCGATCATGACCACGGCGTCCGCGCCGCGCGGCATGACCGCGCCGGTCATGATGCGGCTGCACTGTCCGGGCGCCACGGATTGCGTGGGCACAGCGCCCGCGGCGATGGTTTCGAGCACGGCCAGGCGCACGGGGCTGTTTTGTGCCGCATCCGCAACATCGGCGGCGCGCACCGCAAAACCGTCCATGGCCGAGTTGTCGCTGACGGGGATCTGCGCGTCCGAGGCCATGTCCTGCGCCAGCACGCGGCCCAGGGCCCGGGCGATGTCCACGGTTTCAACCGGCGTGGGTGCGGCGTGTTCCAGGATGATGCGTTGCGCGTCTTGAAATTCGAGCATGGGTGGCGTGTCCTCCGGGTGCGGCCTGGTGTGGCGGCATATATTCAACGATCCTTATTCTAACACCGTGTGTGCGAGGCGCAAGAATATGGGGCGGTATGCGTGACTGCGGAAATAAATTATAATTCAGGCAGAACGGCGGGAATCCAGAACAAAGGGAAGCGGAATGCTGGACGCGAATGACAGGCGGGCGCTGCTGCTGGGATTTTTCCAGAGTCTGATGCTGGGCGTGCTCATGCGGTTTTACGGCATGGTGGCGGGCCTGAGCGCCGTGGTTCCATTTATCACCGGGCTGGCGTTTGTGGGGTTTGCGCTGGGCGCGCGCAGACCCATGGAGCCCGGGCAAACGGGCCGGCAGTGGCGTTTTTTGGCGGCCCTCGCCGCGCTGGCGTTCCTGTTGCTGAGCCGTTTGTATTATGTGAATTTTTTCAAGGCGTTTTTTACGGGCCGGTGGCCGGTGCTGCCGCTGGTGCTGCTGGGCGCGGGCGTGTGCCTGGCCTGCATGGTGTTTGGATATGTGGGCGCGTGCTATGCGGCGTCGCTGCGCGTTTCGCAGCGGCCCCTGCTGAATTATGCGCTGCTGGCCCTGGGCTTCACCGGGGGCGCCCTGTTTTTCGGGCTTGTGGGCGGCGCTTTCGTGGGCGTGTACACGCCCGAGTATTCCGTGCTGTTCGCCGTGCTCGCCGCATATTTCATGGTTGATATTCCGCAACGTGGCAAAGTGCTGGGAGTATCCATGGCCGTGCTGCTGTTTGCCATGCTGTTTGTGTCGCAATGGCAGTTTGGCCGCATTGCGTTCACCTGGGGTGTGAACGATTACAAGCGCGTGGCCGATGAGTGGAGCCCGTATTACAAGATTGACATGCTTTCCTTCAAGGGCGATTCCGTGCTGTGGGGGCTTTACAATTACACGGGCATGCTGCTGGCGTCCAGGCGGTTCGAGGACATGGAGGCGGCGGCGCCCATGAACGAGGCCCTGTACCTGGCGGCCATGCCTCCGGGCGCGCGCACCGCGCTCATCCTGGGCAGCGGCGGGGGCATGAGCCATCCGGGCCTGTTCACGCCGCACATGAGCCGCGTCACGGCCGTGGAAATCGACCCGGTGATTGTGAACATCATGAGCACCCGGTTTTCCGCGTATAACCGCGGGTTTTACAATGACCCGCGCGTGACCCCGGTTATCGCCGAGGGCCGCGCGTTTCTCCAAAGCAACCCCGCGATGTACGACTATATCGAATACGAATCCCTGGACACGCGCCTGTATTCGGCGGGCATGAACATAGTGCCCGTGGAGAACAGGTTATACACGCGCGAGGGCCTGGCCGCGGCCATGTCGCGCCTGGCGCCCGAGGGGCTGATGCGCATCACCATGGGCACGGACGACGACGCGCGCGTGGTTCTCCCCGTGGTGTCGGGACTGCCGGATGATGTGTTTTTTGATGTGTACCGCGTGACCATCGACATGGAACTGCTCACAGGCGTGGGCGAGCAGGGCGCGGGCGGGGCGCTCGCCGGGTGGAAAAAGGATATGCCGCACACGGCGATCCTTGTTGCCAAAAAGAAATACATGCTGGATCGCGTGAGGCGCTGGCAAGCGGAGTTGCCCGGGGCTGAAAGGGCAAAGATTCAGCGCCTGGACCTGGCGCGCGATCCCGGGGCCGCGCTTACGGATAATAAGCCGTTTGTGGGAGGGGCTTCGCAGCCCGGCCTGTCGGTATGGCTGTTTGTGCTGGCTGCGGCGATTGCGCCTGCGCTTGCGGCATACGGCCGCCGCCCGCATGGGGCGCGGCGCGGGACCCTGGCGTTTTTTTACCTTGTTGGCGCGGCCTATGTGTGCCTGGAAATTCTGTTCCTGGCGCTGGGCGTGCGCGGGTCTCTGAACCCGGCGTGGACCGCGCTGTGGCTCACGTCCCTGTTCGTGCTGGGCAATGCCGCGGCGTGCGCCGCGGCCTCGGTGCTGCATCCCGGGCGCGGCGTGCTGGGCGCTGCGGCTCTGCTGCTTGCCGCGGGTGTTGCGGCTTCGCTCCAGCTCACGCAGACACCGGGCGCGGCCATGGCCGCATCGCTCGCCGCAGGGTTCCTGGGAGGCCTGTTCTGGCCCGCGGCCCTGGAGCGTGTTCCCGCAGCCGCGCGCGCGCACGCATTGTCATGGGACGCCCTGGGCGCGTTCCCGGGCGTGGTGATCTTCCACGCTTCCCTGTACCTCATGGGCTTCCACGCCGCGGCCCTGTGCACGGTCGGTCTGTACATCGCAGCCTGGGTTGTGTTTTCAGCGAAATTTCACAATGCGTAGCATTGCTTCAGAACCGTTTGTTTCAGGTTGCAATCAAAGACCCGCCTTGGAGGCTGGATCATGCCAGACACAGTATCGCGCAGCGCGCCATGCCCTTGCGGCAGCGGCAAGAAGTACAAAAACTGTTGCTTTGAAAAAGATGCGCGCGCCCGGGGCGTGCGCAAAAAGAAAAGTACGGTGTTGATCGCAGGCGGCGTGGCGCTTGGGCTGGTGATTGTGTTTGGCGGGCTGGCCGCGTATATCGGCACTCTGCCTGGGCCATATGATGATCTGGCCAAATGCCTTACTGAAAAAGGATACAAAATGTACGGCGCATCATGGTGCACCCACTGCGCCGAGCAGAAGGCGCTGTTCGGCAAATCCTTTCAATATATTGATTATGTGGAATGCGCGGAGCCTGATGGCGACGGGGTGATTCAGGCATGCAAGGATGCCGGTGTCGAGAAGTTGCCCACATGGGTGATGCCTGGCAATGAAAAGGTGGAAGGCATGCTGTCCGTGTCTGACCTGGCCATGCGCAGTACGTGCGCGCTGTCCGCGGATGCTCCATGACGCAGAATCAATCCACTGAAAAAAAACTGCTGGATACGCGTGTGCCGCACCCGGTTGCAATCTATAGCTCGGCGGCGCGGATTTATGATACTGTGCTGGAGCCGCCGTTGCGTAATATGCGGCGCGCGGTGAGCGCGCTGGCAGGGGTTGGGGATGGCATGCGGGTGCTGGATGTGTGCTGCGGCACGGGGGTGCAGGCGCGGCGTTTCGCGGATGCCGGCGCATGGGTCACAGGTGCGGATATGTCCCCGCATATGCTGGATCGCGCGCGCGCCCGGGAATGCGATAATTTGAGATTCGTGCTCGCGGCCTCGGATCAGCTTCCTTTTGCCGACCGGAATTTCGATCTCGTGAGTCTGGGTCTGGCTCTGCATGAAATTCCAGATGCGCTGCGCCTATGTTTTGTTGCGGAAATGCGCCGTGTGGCGCGTTCCGGAGGCCGCATTCTGATTATGGATTACGGCATTCCTCCCGGGCGCGGATTTATCGCGCGCCTGTATGGCGGCGCGTATCACCTGGCCGAGCGCATGGCCGGAGGCGCACATTACCGGAACTATTGCGGGTGGATGGAGCAGGGGGGGCTGAGCGGGTTTGCGGCGCGCTCCGGGTTTGGCGGCCACATCACGGAATTCTACGGCGGGGCCATGGCTGTGCTGGTTGCACCGGTTTCGGGCGCAATGTGTTAAGCGAAGAGTGTTTGACGGCCACAAATTCTTCGTGTTTGTATATAATGGATGGTGCGGCGCTGAGGCCTGAGGCCGTTGGTTGGACATGATGCGAGACTTAATCGGCATGACAACATTTCAGAATGGAATCCGCGCATGCATGCGTGCGGCCGTATTTGTTGTTTTGGCATGCGTGTGCGCGGGGGAGGCCCATGCCCAGGATGTGCCGGGGATTCGCAAAATTCTGCCGGATTCCAAGACAGGCTACCGGGTTGCCGATACGTGGGCGTCCACAGCGCCCGCGGGGCTGAGCCTTGCGCAAACCGGCATCGGGCATATTGATGCGGCGCACTATGACCAGGCTGAATCGTGCCTGAAGCCGGCCCTGGAAATGGGGCGCGACACACAGAATCCCCTGGTGCAGGGCGTGGCCTGGTTCGGCCTGGCCCGCCTGGCCGCGGCGCGCGCAGACTATGCCACGGCGTTTTCCTCTTTCGCGAAAGCGGATGGTTTTCTGAGAAATGAAACGGGTGAGCAGCGCGAGTATCTGGTGCGTCTGTACACGGCCTGGGCCGCGGCTCTTATTGATGCGGACGGGGCTGCAGCCGCATTGGTCTTTCTGGATGCGGCATCAGAACTGGCCATGACCCTGGGCGAACCGGGCGAGGCGCTGCGCATGGACATCCAGGTGCAGCGCGCCCGGGTGCAGGATTTCTACGGCTGGTATGATGACGCCCTGGGCCTGCTCGAGGATAACCTGGAGCGGCGCACTGCGGCGCTCGGCCCCGCGCATCCCGACGTTGCGCAAACCTGTCTTTTAATGAGCGCAATTCACGCACACGCCGGGCGCATGGATGACGCCTGGGACTATGGATACGAGGCGTTGCGCATATACGAAGCCGCCCTGGGCAAAAAGCATCCGGCCACGGCGCGCGCCTATGCCGCACTCGGGGACATGGCGCGCGTGACCGGTGATTTCGCATACGCCGCGCAACTGCTGCAGCAGGCCATGGACGCTCAGGAAGTGCTGCTTGGCCGCCAGCATCCGGACCACGCCGCAACGTCCGCAGCCCTGGCCATGCTGTATATTGCCACGGATCGCTATGACCACGCGGTCACCGCGCTCACGCACGCCCTGGATGTGGACGAGCGGGTGCCGGGCGCACGCAGCCTGGCCGCGGCGCGCGACCGCCACTACCTGGGCATCGCGCATCGCGAGCGCATGCATCTCACCGACGCCGCGGATGCGTTCAACCGCGCCTTGTCCGTGATGCAATTTGTGCTGGGCGTAAGTCATCCGGCCCTGGCCGATGTGATGAGCGACCTGGCCGTGACCCTGCAGATGCGGGGTGAGACCGAAGCAGCGTTTCTGCTGGAAAAGCAATCCATGGCCCTGGATGCATCGCGCACGCGCGCCACGGATGTGGAAACCGACAGTGCGCACTTTAACAATATCGCGACCCTTATGCTGGCGAAAGGTGATGTGGAAGCGGCTGTTCTGCATTATGAGCAGGCGTTGCGCGTGGAGCGCCAGGATCCGGACGCGTCTCCCATACGCACCGCAGCGGTTTATAACAACCTGGCTACGGCGTATAAAGCCGCAGGCAACCTGCTTGCCGCGGCCCAGGCCTATGAAGAAGCGCTCAAGCTCCTGCGCTGGGCTCTGGGGCTCAACAACCTCATGACCGCGGACGCATATTTCAACATTGCGGAGTGCCGGCGCGAACTGGGCGGCCTGGACGAAGCGGAAAAAAATTATAAATATTTCCTGCGCACCACCTATGCCCAGGATCCCCGGGCCGACAAGGCGCGCAAATGGCTGGATGATACCGGGCGCCTGCGCACCCCGGAACCGGCGCCGCCCAACCTGCCGCGGTATCTCGGCCCCGAGTCCACGGCCAGCGATGAACCCGATTATGTGGACAACGAAAAATAAGCCTTCCGGCGCCGGGTTGGAACCCGCCTTCATTTCCCGGTGTTCCTGTATATAATCTTTAGAAGCCGCACAGAGGCGGCCCAAAGCAAAGGATCCTATGAGCCAGGCGCACGCCACACACACATCTCCGGACACACGGCTGGAACACATCGGCAAAGTGGTATTCTGTGTTTCCCCCAGCACCATCAATCCCGCGTTCGCATCATATTATCCGCCCCTGGGGCTGCTGTATCTCGCGGGCACGGCCGAGGCCATGGGGTTCGATGTCACCGTGTACGACGCGGCTCTGAACCGTGATTCCATCGAGAAAGCCGCGGAAACCATTCTGGCCGCCGAGCCCGACCTTTTGTGTGTGACGTGTTTTACCGAGACCCGGTTCGACATGCAGCAGCTTGTTGCTGCAGTCAAGAAGCGGCGGCCGCAGATATGGATCATTGTGGGCGGCCCGCACGTGAGTTTCACCTGGGAGGACACGCTCCGGCACACGCAAGTGGACCTGGTGGCTCTGGGCGAAGGCGAAGTGGTGCTGCGCGAGTTGCTGAGCGGCAAGCCCCTGTCCGAAGTGCCCGGCCTGGCGTTTCGCCACAACCACGAGATCGTGGTGACCGAGCGGCCCGCGCGCGTGGAAGATCTGGACGCCTTGCCACCCCCGGCGCGCCACCTCATCGACATGCACGCGTACCCCAGCGCGCGGCCCTATAAAAACCGCTGCACCCAGGTGAACACCAACCGCGGGTGCCCGTTCGGCTGCGCCTATTGCAGCGCCACGCACTTCTGGGGCCGCAAATCAACGCAGCTTTCCGCGGAAAAAGTCATTGAGCGCATCAAGCACATCCACGACACCTACGGCTACGACGTAATATTCTTTTACGACGACGAGTTCCTGGTGAACAAGGGCCGCGCTTTGAAACTCATGAAAATGTTCCGCGAACAAACCCCGTGGCTCAAGTGGATCACCAGCGTGCGCTTCGACAGCCTCAATGACGAACTGCTCGAGGAAATGGGGCGCAGCGGGTGCCAGCAACTTAACTTCGGGCTTGAAACTTTTAACCCCAACACCTATGAACTGATCCACCGCAAGGTGAATTACGAGAAAGCCAAACATTTCATAGACAAGGCCATCCGCAGCGGCGTGAAACAGGCGCAGATCTATCTGCTCATCGGCCTGCCCGGCGATGACCCCGCGGGCCTGCGCCAGACGTTCATTAAGGCGCTGTCTCTCAAAGCAACGTTTATCTCCACGCAGATACTGCGCGTGTATCCCGGCACGATCATTGATACTTACGCGCATGAAAAGGGAATCCTTCCCAGGGATTTCCACTGGTACACACCATACAGGGACGGCATGCCCACTCTGCCCACTGTGCCCATTTACGACAAACAGCCCCGTGAACTGCTTGTGAAGCAGTATGAATTCCTCGCTTTCTACCTGCGCATCACAACATTGCTGCGCCGCAACATGCCCAAATCCCTGCTTCCCCTCTACATCCCCCTGGACGTGCTCGCGTTCAGGGTGGCCAGCAGGCTGAGCGGCTTATTCAAAAAAAGCGGATAAATTATTTGGTAGGCCTTTGGCTTTGTTGAAATTTCTCCTGCCGCTGTTTCGGGAATGAATCCATGCCGCGTGAGACAGGCCGCAGGTGTTTGCGCCTGCCTTGTGAAGTGCGAAAGTGCGGGAATCCAGGGATCTACAATTCGATGATTTCACTTTTTTGTTTCTGAAGGGCAACGTGCAGGGGGATGCCGGAGAGATCGTCGGCGGCGAGGTGTTTGCGCACGGTGTTGAGGGCCAGGTCCGGAGTGTTGCAATCTTCGCTGAGGTGGGCGAGCACAATGTTTTTGAGGGCGCCGTTGCTGCGTTTTGCGATGCGGCGCAGGGCGTCGCCGCACTGGTCATTGCTGAGGTGGCCGCGCGGGCCCAGCACCCAGCGCACCAGGAAGTACGGGCGCGTGCTGTTGCGCTCGGTTTCCACGTCGTGGTTGCATTCCATGACAATGCAGTCGGACCCGGCCAGGCTGTCCGTGATCTGTCCGTCCACATGGCCCAGATCTGTGGTGAACCCCACTTTGCGGGGCGCGCCGCCGTTGTGCAGCACAATGGAGTAGCCCACGGGCCGGCCCACGATGTCGTTGCCGAATTCGCCGCCGTGCGTCACCGGGAACGGGGTCACCGTGAGTTCGCCCACGGCAAAGGGTGCGAAGTCGAACAGGCGCACCAGGCCCGCGCGCTTGAGGGCCTCGAATTTTGATGAACGGCGCAGGAGATCGGCATAGGAATCGAAATGGACATACAGGGGGATGTCATGCTGGTTGCAGATGCGGGCGGTGGTGTTTGAGTCCACGTGGTCGCCGTGCAGGTGCGTGGCCACAATGCCGGTGATGTCTCCGAGCGATACGTCCAGGGATTCAAGTTGTTCTGCGATATATTTTTTGCCCAGGCGCGCGGCGTCCACCAGCAGGTTGGTGTGCTTGCTTTGAACCAGTGTGCAATTGCCCCGGCTTCCGCTGCCCAGTACGCAGACCCTCATGGACATGAAAAAACGCTCCCCCGGCGCACGCCAAGCGGCGCCGTATAGCCTATTATAACAACCGACCGCGCGAGAATGGTTTTTCGGTCCCTGAAAAGCCCTGATGAGCCTGAGGAGTAGTGTTTTGACTTGAGGTGCAGTATATCATGAATGGCTTGGCCTGTGAAGGCCGTGTGTTGAGAAATCAGGCCGCAAAAATATAGATTATATGGCGTCGCGAGGCATGGTAAAATTCATTGCCTTGGTCAAAATTAAAGAGCTTTTGGGAATTCCAGAGTTTATGCGCTTCAAAATCCTTTTCACAGCATATCGCCGCATGGTTGCGCAAGCAGGCTGTGCGCGGGTTCAATTCTTTTTCTGTAACAGGCCGCGCCTCCGTGCGTTACATGAATGAAACAGGCGCACCCGGGTAAACGGTGGAGCTGATTAAACCCGCCATTCGCTTTGCATGACAACCCTCACAAATGCGCGGCGCCCGCCAGTTTCTGTGCGTCCGCCCGCCAGTTTCCAACCGTTCCTTAGAAGCCAAATCAAAAAACACCGCATGGCGCGGCCCTCGCAATTGTGGCACGCAAATTGAATTTATGGGTTCAGAGACCGGACAGGAAATTCGCACCTGTCCGGGCTGCGGCCGGACCCATTGGCAGACCTTGCCGCGGGGCGTGCGGCTCCACAATATCCGAGAGCGAGGGACAGAAAATGACAAACGACACTACTTCTTTCAAAGCTTTGGAAGCACTTATTCAGGAATACAAATCCTATATTTACTCCCTGCCCGTGCATGTGTTTCGTTTCGCACCCGAGATCGCGGACGATGTATTTCAGGAAGTCTGCCTCAAACTGGTGCGCTACGCGGACAGCCTGGGGGATATGGCGCATGCGCGGCGCCTGGCGCTGATCCGCAAGATCACGTACACGGTGTGCGTGGATCACTACCGCTTCGCTTCGCGCGTGGTCTTCATGCCCGATGAAAACATTCTCGACATCCTGGATTCCGACGCCGTGGCAACGCCGCATGCAGATCCCCAGAGAAATCTGATTATCAAGGATATGCTCCAGGCCGCCATTGCCTGCCTGTCTGAGTCGCAACGCCGGGTTTTTATGATGCGGTTCGTCAAGGACATGGGAATCCGCGATATCGCAAGTTTTCTTAACAAGACGCCGCTGGCCGTGCGCCAGGATCTGTACCGCATTCGCAGAAGAATCCAGGCCGCCTGAGCGCGTCCGGGGTTCATGCAGAGGCGCAATATGGAAATCACCGGCAGGCCCCGGCCAGGTGTTCCGGGGAATTCCCGGCCGATCCGCTGCGGCCCATGACCCGTGCGGCTCCATTCCCCCGGATCCGCTTGTGTGTTAAAATGTGTTCCGTTCGCAATTCTTGACTCACGGGACCAAGCCATGATCATTCTCGCCATGAATAAGACCGACAGTGTGATAGCATCAGCCCTGCTGTTGAAAAAATATCCGGACGCGCAACTGCACGTCACAAGCGCGCGGCGCATCGCGGAATTGCTCGAAACCCTGGCCGCGCAGGCGCCCGCCCGCGTAACCGTGGCGGGCGTGGGGTTTTACGATGACTCCGCGCCCCGCGTGAAACGCCACCTGGACGCCCTGCACAAAACCGGCGCGCGCATTGACTGGTACATGGACGAGCCGCACCTGGATAAACACCGCAAAACCCTGCTCAAGAATGTGCGCTACGCCTGCGGCTCGGGTGAGTCCCTGCCGCGCCTCGTGGCCCATGAAAATGATATCCGGGACCAGGATGCGAATGAATTTCTGGCCCTGTATGAGAAAGGGGCCGGAAAGCAGTTTGAATTCATTGGCGATTTGATCCAGGCTGCATTCAACGATTACTTTGTGCTTGAGGATGATGCTGCGGTGCCCAACGTCATCCGCCGCCTCACGCCCCCCTACGAACCCAGCGCCGAGGACCGCATGCAGGTGGCGCGCTACCAGACCCACGGATCCCGCCGGCTCACCGGGAAAAGCCAGGCCATCGCCGATTTGCGCAACAGCATCAAACGCATCGGGCTCGATTCCCTGTGCCGGGTCATGATCCTGGGCGAATCCGGCACGGGCAAGGAAACCGCGGCGCGCATGATCCACCTCACCAGCAACAGAAAGAATCACGCGTTCCATGCCGTGAACTGCGGCAACTTCAGCCACAACCTGCTGGTGTCCGAACTGTTCGGCCATGAAAAAGGGGCGTTTACGGGCGCGGACATGCAGCGCAAAGGCGCGTTCGAACTCGCGGACGGGGGCACGCTGTTCCTGGACGAAGTGGGCGAGCTGCCCCTGGACCTGCAGCCGCGCCTGCTGCGTGTGCTTGAGGAAAAAGCCTTCCGCCGCCTGGGCGGCAACGAACTGCTCCGGGTGGATGTGCGCGTGGTGGCCGCCACCAATAAAGATCTGGCCCACGAGGTGGAGGAGGGCCGGTTCCGCGAGGATTTGTATTACCGCCTCAATGAAGTCACCATTTGCACCCCGCCCCTGCGCGAGCGCCTCGAAGACCTCGGGGCCGTGGCCAACGAAATCCTTTTTGACATCTGCAAAAAACGCGCAGACATATACAAGCAATACAAGCTCAAACCGCCCCCCAGGCGGCTGGCGCCCGAACAGATCGCGGCCCTGTGCAAACATTCCTGGCCGGGCAATGTGCGCGAATTGCACAATGTGCTGCTGCGCGCCGTGGTTATGGACTCCTGGAACTGGGAAGAACTCATCGGCCCCGCGCCCCGCCAAAAGGCCGGGTTCGATGCGCGCTCCATCCGCCCCTTGAAGGAGTTTGAAAACGACTATGTCCGTTATGTGTATGAGATGAACGGATACAACAAGACAAAGACCGCCGACACCCTGGGTATCTCAATAACAACACTCCGCGCCAAACTCAAAGAGGCCATGGCGGATCGCCCGCAACCCGGGGCGTGACGGCTATGGGGTTTTTGGATTGAAGTGTCTTCGACGACTTAGGAACCCTTTTGAAAGGGTTCCTAAAGAATCCTCCCAAAACTTCCGACGGGCAATCGCCTTCTTGAATAATTGTCAAAAATCATAGCGGCATGCGTTCAACCTATCGAGGTCGCGGCGGTACTGCGCCTCCTCTTCGCGGTATTTCTGGTCCAGCAGAAGACGATCCGCGGCTTCGTGCACTGAAATTGCAAAAGTCATAATACGCTGCTGGATCCGCCGCACGCGGCATAACGCATCCCGGTGCAGCACGCGCGCAGCAAGGCTAAGGGGCTTGGCGCTGCGCCCGCGCACGGCCCGCGGAACACATACCAAAAGGGCGAAGCGGACCGGGCGCCGCATGGCTTCCAGAACCGCAGCGTCCCCGGCAGATACCACGTGGAGGCGCCTGGCGTATAACGGCTCAGCACTGACGCACATATGAATCATGCTGCTTTGCTCATTCATGAAACCCCTCCCGAATCTGTTTGGCGTGTTGCCTTTTCATGCTGTGCATTTGTCATTCCATAAATACAAACGGCGGTAACAGGGGCGCGTTACACATGGGGCGAAAAAATATGCGAAGGAACAGGGATTCAAATCAGGGGGGCAGGCAATGCAATGAAATCGAGGCGGTTTCCCGGCACACTTTTGGGAGGATTCCTATTGACGTAAACCGCCGGCCATCACTTCATGATGGTCATGTCGCAGTCTGCTGTGGTTTTGAGCATATAGCCTTTCCAGGGTTGCAGAGAGGCGTCCCGGGCCAGGGGCGCATAAGCGTCTCCCTGGTACAGGTAGGGGCCGGCGGCGATGTGGCCGGCGGCAAGGGCCTGGCTGAGGGGCATGGATTGGCCCGCGCATGTAAATGTCACGGAATCGTCCCACGCCAGCGCGGCCTGGAACGGGTTGCCGATGAGATTCCACCCGGTCTTGAGGGGCAGAGTGAGGGGCCGGCCCTCGGGAACGGGCATGCCGGAGATATCGATTTCCGCGGATTTGTCCACGTGCACCCAGTAGCCCGCGCCCGCCTGGATATCGGCCTCGGCCCCCGCGTAATACTGCCCGTCGAAGAACTGGTAAACCTGGAGCAGGGGCAGGTCGTCGCCAAGCTGCTCAAGAGCGCCGGTGACTTCGGGATCCACGGGCGCGCTCATGAGATTCCATCCCGGTTCCAGTGTGTACGTCACGGTTGTTTCCGGGGTGAGGAGTTTCACGATTTCCACGCGGAACCGGTTTTGTGTGATGCCATCCATGCCCGCGGTTCCGGCGGTATAGGCGTAGGAACCCTGCGCAGCCATATCCGTGCGGGTTCCGGCGGTGAGATCCACGAGAGTAAAAGAAAAGCGCGTAGAGGGCAGGGCGGCGTTATCCCAGGACAGGGAAACCTGCTGTCCGGCCTGGGTGGTATCCACGGTAAGGGGCCAGGACTCGGCGTGCCCGGCGGCGCGGGCGAGCGGGCGCACATCCGCGGCATAGCGGCCCGGGTGCGCGCCCCAGGCGGTGTTGTCGAAGTACAGGTCAATGTAATTATCCATGAGCGCCGAGGGGGGTTGCTCTGCGTCGTTGGGGTCGTATTCGGCGTCGGCCGTGTCCGCGGACGCCAGGATGTTGTGCGGGTCGGACACGCCGCCCGCGGACGCGGCGATATTGAGGCGGTAGTCCTCGGTCTGGCGCATGCGCCGGGCCGGGGTGCGCAGGGTGCGCCGGCCCGGGTCGAACACCAGGGCGATATTCTGGTACGCGCGGCAGTAATGCCCGAGTTGCGGGACCATGGTCCCGGACGAGTCCACCGGCGTCCAGGAGTTGCTTGTGTTGTCATACATATACGATGTGTCGCTGATCAGCCCCATATTCGCGGCTGTGGTGAGGTCATAGGTGTTTCCATTATAGGAAACCTGCACCCCGCCCCACGAAAAGGTGTCATTGTAGGGAACGGAAATCTGGTTCCACCCTGATTCCAGGGCCAGCGTGTACCCGCCCGTGGTGTCTGTGGGCGCGGCTGAAAATGAATACGGAAGATCCGCGCCGTAGGACTTGATCCAGAAGCCCTGGCCCGCGTTGAGCGCCGTGGGATAGCGGTACCGGTCAATCACGGGCTCGGACGTTGCTGCGGGCTCCCAGCGGTACACCTTGTACTCGCCGCTCGTGCCGAACAGGGACACGGGGTCCGCGGCATTCACATTGCCGGGAATGCCCAGGAACATCCATTTGAATGCGGGAATCGTGCCCGTAATTGTGAGCGCGCCGCCCGCGCTGAAAGTCACGGTTCCGGTGGCGATGTTGCCGTGCCCGTCCACAGCCACCAGGGCCATTGTGTAACTGCCCGAATAGTTGGATGAATCCCAGGATCCAAAAGAATAGGACGAAGCCTGGTTGCCCGCGCCCGCGGCCACCTGAGTCCAGGACGCGGGGCTTGCGCCCGGTCCCATGTACACGGTCCACTGGAGATCGTTCTGATCGAACGCCGTGCCCGCGACCGGCACCGTGCTGGTTGCGGCCGTGGCCGTTGTGGGGCTGGAGATCGTAAGCGTGGGCGCTGTGGTATCGATGGCGCCGATGAACCCGGAGATGACCTCAAAGGATCCCGCGGCCCTGGGAATGCTGCTCGTGCGCTGGCCGATGGACGAGAACGCCGCATAACTGCCGCCCGAGGAATAGCCCCCGCGCGCATTGATGGCGTCCATGAGCACCCGGTATGCGCCGCCGGTTTTGTTGGCGCCCGCCAGCGCCGGAACCGCCATCAGAACGGCCAACAGCAAACCTGTAATGGATATCCTTTTCATGTAAGACCTCATTGCCACATGTCTTTGTCTAACAAATATTTTACCCGATTCCGGGCCGATCCGCCTCAAGTCCCTGAATACACCGCCAATGCATTGCTAAGCCATTCCCATTGAAATCCCGCCTTTTGTTCCTGGTCCCTGGCAGCGCGCCGGTAATCCGGAAGATCGCATGCGGCGCGCGCCCGGCCCGGGGTTGGCCTTGTAAATTATTTTGAAAGGCAACACCTGTAGTCGAAAAAGGCGGTATTCAAGATGACCGAGTTAATGAAATCGCAGCCTCCATTGCCCATAAGAATCATCCTGTCTGCTGTATTTCCCGCGAGGTTTCCAGTGATCTCGTCGCTATCGGTAATGCCTGTGAGGGCGAGGCTGGTGCAAGCTGCGTACCATTCGTCGGCGTAGCAGAGGCGCTTTCCTGCACCCTGGCAGGCCAAAGCGGCTGTCAGCCAGGAATCCGTGGTCGTGTTGGAGTCATCCGTGTCAATGCAGTAAGCGCCCGCATCGGCCATGCCCGTGGGGCACCCCTGGGTGGTGACCACGCCGTTGTGATCCACCACGAACTTGTCGCCGCCGCCGCTTTGCAGTTGCAGGAGGTTGCCGCTGGCGCCGGTGTGGTTGCCGGTGATCAAGACGCCCGTTCCATTGGTCTGGGTATCCAGGGCCGCCGCGGCGTTGGCGGCATTGTTGATGCGAAAATATGCGCCCTTGCCCGTGCCCGTGTTGAACCCGTACACGCCCGAACCCGAGCCGTTGGTTTCCCCGCGCAGGGACGGGTTGGTGTTGCCGGCATTGCTGACAACGAAATTGCCCGCGAAATCCGCGCCCGTCTGCGTCACGGTCACGGTACTGCTGGCATACACGTTGCCGCTCTTTTCCACGAGGAGCAGGGGGCTGCCGCCGGCGTCCAGGCGCAGGAGGTTGCCGGTTGTGCCGGTGTGGTTGCCGTAGTACAGGCTTCCGGTTCCGTTGGTGCGTGCGTCCACCACGGCATTGCTGTTGGCCGCGTTGCTGGTGTTGAAATAGGCGGTTTCGGCCGCGCCCGTATTTTGCACCTCCAGCTTGTTGGCCGGGGTATCGGTTCCGATGCCCACATTGCCGTTGGAGGCCAGCAGGACAATTCCGGAATCAAATGAGATAGTGCTTCCCGCCGCGACGCCGCTTTTATAAGCCAGCTTCATTTTGTCATTGTTCTTATATAACGAGAAGTTTGATCCGGCATCGGAGCTTCTCCAGTTGGCGCCGTCATAATACACATCGAAGTTCAAGGCGACATTGTCATGCCCGTAATTCAGTTGCTGGAACACCGGGTAACTGTCGGCATCTGTAAGATATTGAATATGCGGCCCACTGACGGCGCTGGCGTTGGCGCCGTAAATTTCGAGTTTGGCCGCGCCCACGGCGCCGGGCGTTATGGTGCCGATGCCCACGGCGCCGCCCGGTTTGATATAAAGATGCTTGTTACCACTTGATATTTCCTGAATATAAAAACTGTTGAGGTTGTCTTTGCCAACTCCCCAGACATTGGTTCCCCGGTCATAAAAATCCAGCGCGGAATATTGTGCGGTTGTGTTTCCGGAATCCAGGGCAATGACGCCGGCTGCATCTGTTGGTTCCACGACATACAGGTCGATATTTCCTCCCGGCACGGAGGTTCCGATGCCCGCCTTGCCGGTTTTTGATATCGCAAACATGTCTGATCCGCCGCTTTGGAGCTGGATCAGGTTGCCGCTGGCGCCGGTGTGGTTGCCAAAGAACAACTCGCCGCCCGCACCGCTCTGGAATGCGGCAAAAGAAGAATTGTTCGCGCTGTTGGATTCAGCCTGCACGGTGTTGGCGCCGGTGGTTCCGTTGTTGGTCACGAAATAGCCCGCGCGGCCCGTGCCCGTGGTGTAGCCGTAGATACCGTTGCCCGCTCCGGATTGTGTGCCGCCCACAGCGTTGCCGCCGCTGTTCACAGTCACGCCAAGGGAGCCGGTCATGGCGTCCCCGGATTTGAGCACGTAGCTGCCCCCGCTGCCCGCCACGGTGAGCGTGCCGCTGGCGTACACGTTGCCGCTCTTGTCCACCACAAACATGTTGCTGCCTGCGGATTGCATTTCAATGAGGTTGCCGCCGGCCCCTGTATGGTTGCCGTAGTACAAATTGCCGGTTCCGCTGGTGCGCGCGTCCACCACGGCCGCGCTGTTGGCCGCGTTGTTTGTATTGAAATACCCGGCGCCGGCCGTGCCCGTGTTCTGCACTTCGAACATGTTGGTCGGGGTGATGGTGCCGATGCCCACGTTGCCGGTGCTCAGAATCGTGAAGAAATCTCCATTTATGTAATGGGAAATTTTAAAACTATTGAGTGTGGCGTCTGTTGTCAGATTGTATTGCGCATCGTTCAGGTCGGTGATCAATAGCGAGGGGCCCGCCAGGTCGCCCACAAGCAGGTTCCCACCATTGATGTACAGTTTTTCGCTGGGCGCCGGTGTGCCCACACCCACGTTGCCGCTCACATAAAGGGTATCGGCCACATTCACAGGGCCTGCGCTGTCCAAGATATTGCCGCCGGCCAGTGTGAGCATCCCGCCCGCGTTGTCGAAGGTGATGTCCCCGTTGGCCCCGCTCATGGTCAACGCGCCGGTCGCGGTTTCTGCCTGGGACAGGTTGAAGTACTGCGTATGGTCGTCGTCGGCGAGCCCGCCCATGGTGCCGTGGTCCAGGGCGCTGGCGTTGATGCCCGTGAGCGCGCTGCCGTCGCCCGCGAACGCCGTGGCCGTGATGGTTCCAGTCACCGTGCCGCCGGAAAGGGACAGCTTTTCCGCATCCAGCTCGGCGATGGCGCTCTGCACGTCCGTGGCCGCGATGTTGCCCGCGGGCGCGAACACCACGTTCATGGCTTTGGTCTGTACGCTGTAGGCCGCGCCCGCAACCTGCTCGCGCGGCGCAAGGGTCGTGCCCTGCACGTTCAGCTCAAGGTAAACCGGGTTGTCCCAGTTGATGGATGACAGCGTGCACCCGGACGAGCCGATCTGGTATGTGAACACGCCCTTGGTTATGGTGATGGTCTGCGCCCCGGACGTGCATAGCTGCGTTCCGCCGCTGGCCGCATCATAGAGCGAAAACGTGATGCTCTTGGAACCCGTGACCGCGGCCCCGCTCTCCATGAGATAGCCCTGATAGTCAATAAGCTGCGGTACCGCGCCCCTGGCATCAGCCGCAAAAAGAGCCGATACGGTTAAAAAGAGTCCACACAATATAAGCCGATTCATAAGTCGCCTTTTAACAGTATTCCTTGCTTGATATAAACGGAGACAAGCTGTTGCCGGGTCTCCGCGTACGCATTCTTAAGCACTCTCATAATCAATAATCTATCACATAATCGGATGGCGCAGAAACCGGGACGGCCGGGGCCGGCTGAGGCGCCGTGGATTTCATGTGTTCCAGTTCGCTCTGCAACTGAATAATCATCTGTTTCTGCTCGTCAATCATTTCCTGCTGGGCCTGCATCGCGGCGATGAGCATGCCCACGGCTTTGACGGTCTGCACGCCTTCCTTGGCGTCGTCGGTCATCTCGTCCGGCGCGTCCTCGGCGATGACTCCGATGCTCATTTTCTGGTCCGGACTTTCTCCTTTGTAACGGAACCTGACGACCTCGATGCCTTCCACCACGTCTAACATTTTATGGATATCATCGTGAGTCAGTGGAGTAATATCTTTTTTGTACTTGCGTGACGAAGCGCTGGTGAACACGCCTGTATTGGTCAGGTAAGCGCCCTTGTTTGTGTCAATGAGGCGCCCGAGCGTGGTTCCGCCGACCACGGATGCGGTTTCGATATAGAGGACATCATTGTCGTTGGCCGCATTTTCGATAAGGAATTTCCCGGCCCGGCCCGCCGTGCCGGTTGTGTGCCCGTATATGGCATGGGCGGTGTTGGATGTCTCAACATCGAGAGCCGCCGTGGTGCCGGAGCCCACGCCGGCGTGGGAAATGTAAACAGTGTCGTTGGTATTAGCGGCTTTCGTGACTGAGAATGACGCGGCCTTGCCTTCGCCGTTGGTCGATATGGAAATAGCATTGCTGGTATTTACGTCGTTGGTGATTGAGCCGCACAGGGCTTCGCCGCCCCCGGTGTTGCGCGCCCAAAGCGAGCAGGCCGTGTTTGCGGGGTTATTGTTTTCGAAGTACCCGGCGCGGGAGCTGGTGGCGCCGGCGTTGAGCGCGTAAACCGTCTGGCCGGTGGTGTTGGCCGCGTTGCTGGTGTAAAAGTACGCACCGTTGCCGGTGGTGGCGCTGCTTTCAACGTGCAGCTTGTCTGCCGGCGTATCCGTGCCGATGCCCACATTGCCGTTTGAGGCCTGCAGGACAATTCCGGAATTAAATGAGATAGTGCCCCCTGCCGCGACGCCGCTTTTATAAGCCAGCTTCATTTTGTCATTGTTCTTGTATAACGCAAAGTTCGATCCGGCATCGGAGCTTCTCCAGTCAACGCCATCGTAATACGTATCGAAGTTAAAGGCGACATTGTCATGTCCGTAATTCAGTTGCTGAAACACCGGATAACTGTCGGAACTGGTTACGACCTGAATGTGAGGCCCCGCCGTGCTTCCTGCGGCGCCATACAACTCCAGCTTCGCGGCTCCGACTGTTCCTGGCGTGGCCGTGCCGATGCCGACTTTTCCCTCGACAATGAGGCCGTTGGCCGGGGCCGCGCTCGCGCCCGAGTATGTCGCGCCGATGGCCGCGCCTCCTTCAACGTCGAGTTGGTTTACAGGCGTGGTGGTGCCCACGCCCACCCGGTTGCCCGAGGAATCCACGAACAGGGTGCTGGTGTCTACGGCCAGGTTCGAGGTGATCGTCGCCGCGCCCGAGATGGTGAGATCGTCCCCCACCAGCACGGCGCCCGCTGTGTTGGAGATGGCGCCGCCCGCGTCGTCGAACGTGAGATCGCCGCTTGCGCCGCTCATGGTCAGCCCGCCGGTCATGGTGTCCCCGGTCACGTTCACGTACGACGTGTCGTGGTTGTGGGTGCCCGCGGCGATGTTGGTGATGGCGCTGCCGTCGCCCGCGAACGCCGTGGCCGTGACCGTGCCGTTCACGTCGAGCGCGGTGGCGGGATTGGATTTGGCGATGCCCACTTTGCCGTACGTGCCCACGCCGCTGGCCGGGCCCACGAACAGCGTGGGCACGGTGCTGTTGAATCCCACCATGAGCGAGGATGCCGTATTGTTCACAAGCCTGTTGGCATCGTCAACGCCCTGGCCCAGAACAATGGCGTGCAGGGCAGGGCCGGCTGTAACATAATGTCCTGCGGAAAACGAATACGTGCCGCTCGTGGTTGAATAATAACCCAGGGCTGTCGACAAATTCGTGCTCGCTCTTGCCTGAAAGCCTATGGCTGTGGAAAAATTGCCGCTCGCGGTTGAAATACTGCCCAGGGCAACCGAATAAAGTCCGCTCGCAGTCGTATCAGAGCCCATGGCTGCGGAATAATCGCCGCTCGCAGTCGTGTTGTATCCCGAGGCAAAGGAATATGCGCCTGTGTTGGCGTCGCTCCAGAATGTGCCGTTCATATCACGCCCCGCGCGCAAAGCGCCCTTGGAGGCGTCCCAGTACATCCTTGTCCCGGTCACACCGCTGTAAGTGCCGTAGAAATTCACGTCGTAGCCTTCGGCGCCTGTGTCGCTGCCCACCTGCACCGTGCCGCTGGCGAACACGTTGCCGCTTGGGTCCACGGTAAACTTGGGGCTGCCGCTGCTTTCCAGGCGCAGCAGCCCGCCAGTGCCGGTCTGGTTGCCGTAAAACAGGTTGCCCGTACCGTTGGTGCGCGCGTCAACAATCGCGCTGGCGTTGGATGCGTTTGTGTTTTCAAAATACGCAGTGCCGCCGCTTGCGCCGGTCTGGTAGGCGTGGACCGTGGCCGTGGCCCCGCTTTGCGCCAGGCCCAGGGCGCCGTTCATGACGTCCCCGGATTTGAGCACGTAGCTGCCCCCGCTGCCCGCTACGGTCAGCGTGCCGCTGGCGAACACGTTGCCGCTCTTGTCCACCACAAATTTGTTGCTGCCTGCGGATTGCATTTCAATGAGGTTGCCGGCTGTGCCGGTGTGGTTGCCGTAGTACAAATTGCCGGTTCCGCTGGTGCGCGCGTCCACCACGGCCACGCTGTTGGCCGCGTTGCTTGTATTGAAATACCCGGCGCCGGCCGTGCCCGTGTTCTGCACTTCGAACATGTTGCCCGGGGTGATGGTGCCGATGCCCACGTTGCCCTCGACAATCAGCCCGTTGGCCGGGGCCGCGCTCGCTCCCGAGTAGGTTGCGCCGATGGCCGCGCCGCCTTCCACGTCGAGCAGGTTCGCGGGGGTCGAGGTTCCTATGCCGACTTTGCCGGCGGAATCAATCGTCATATGGAAAGTGCCGGCGGTCTTGAATTGCATCATGTCGATCGCGTGGTTGTAAGCGACCTGCCCCCTGTTCCTGAAAGCGGGGCTCGAGAAAGAGAAGGCGGCGGACAGGGTGCTGGGGGTGAACATTTGCAGGTTCAGATCGGTGCCGCTTTCGATAATCATCCTGTCGTTGGTCAGCCAGGCCGGATCGGCTCCGGCGTCGGATCCCAGCAGGTGCAGTTTTGCCACCGGGGTGTCCGTGCCGATGCCGACGTCGCCGCTCACATAAAGGGTATCGGCCACATTCACAGGGCCTGCGCTGTCCAAGATATTGCCGCCGGCCAGTGTGAGCATCCCGCCCGCGTTATCGAATGTGATGTCCCCGTTTGCCCCGCTCATGGTCAATGCGCCGGTCACGGTTTCAGCCTGGGACAGATTGAAATACTGCGTGTGGTCGTCGTCGGCGAGCCCGCCCATGGTGCCGTGGTCCAGGGCGCTGGCGCTGATGCCCGTGAGCGCGGACCCGTCGCCCGCGAACGCCGTGGCTGTGAGGGTTCCGGTGACCGTGCCGCCTGTGAGGGACAGCTTCTCGCTGTCCAGCTCGGCGATGGCGCTCTGCACGTCCGTGGCCGCGATGTTGCCCGCAGGTGTGAACACCACATTCATGGCTTTGGTCTGTACGCTGTAGGCCGCGCCCGCAACCTGCTCGCGCGGTGCAAGCGTCGTGCCCTCCACCGTCAATTCCAGGTACACGGGGTTGTCCCAGTTGATGGAAGACAGCGTACACCCGGACGAGCCGATCTGGTAGGTGAACACACCCTTGGCCACGGTGATGGTCTGCGCCCCGGACGTGCATAGTTGCGTTCCGCCCGTGGATGCGTCGTACAGGGAAAACGTGATGCTTTTGGTCCCCGTGACCGCGGCCCCGCTCTCCATGAGATAGCCCTGGTAGTCAATGAGCTGCGGTGTCGCCGCAAAAGCCTGACGACACGCTGCGGCGGCAATAATCATCGCTAACATCCATATACGTCTCATGGCTGCACACTCCTCGTGTATGTTTCTTGTATTGTCAAAGCCTCTGTTTTATCAATTTCCCGGCGGGCCCGGGGGCGCATCGCTGGTCAATGTAATGATGACCGTTTCCGAGGCCGAACCACTGGCCGCTGTGATTGTTGCGCTGGTTCCCGAGGCCGGGGCCGTGTATGTGGCGGACATCTGCCCGCCCCCGCTGGTCAATGCGCTGCTGATGGTTCCGCCCGTTGCCGTGAGCATCACGGTTGTGCCGTCTTTAACCGGGTTATATGCCGAGTCGCGGATCTCCGCCGTGATATCGCTGGAGTCCTGCTGATCCGCTTCTATGGTATTCGGGTTTGCCTCGAGACTTACGATATACGCGGTGTCGCTGGTGTGGCGCAGGAACGAGGCGCTGTCCTCCACGGTCATGAGCTTCCAGTCCCCGTCCACCTTGGTGAACACGAACACGCCGCTGTGCGAATAACCGCTCGCGCCGGCATTGGCGTCCCAGTTGAACATGACCCTGCCGGACTCGCCGGACACGATGTAGCTCGCGCCCTGGTAGCGCACATATACCGAAGCCTGCTCCATGAATTTGTCATTGAGGGACATGTCCATGCGGCTCTTGTCCGCGATGCTTTCGTGGCTGCTTGAGAATGTATCCGCCACCTCGTCCAGAACCCCGTCCGCATTCTTGTCGCGGTAAGCCTGCATAATGCGCTCGAACGCTTCTTTGAGCAAATCCTCATCGCTCTTGGGCGTATACTCGATTTCCAGGGGACTGAACATCTCTTCGCTCTCATTGCCGTCCTCGTCGAATGCGCGCACCATGATTTCATTGCTGCCCTGGCGCGGAGCGAATGCATAGCTCCAGTTGGTGTTGCCCTCGGCCCTGGCCCATGTGCCCCCGCCGTCCACGCTCACATCCACTTTCATCACCTGGCATTGCAGGGATTCGGCCCCGCCGCGCACTTCCAGCGTGTTATTAATCAAATTTGAATAATTCAGTTTCATGGCGTCGCCGAACGCGGACACAGCCTGGCCGGCCACAGTTTCCACAGACACGGTAGGCGCGTCCACGGCTTTGGCCTGTTCAATCTCAAACTCGAATTCCAGGGCCTTGGCGTCGGTCACATCCTCGGCCTGCACGGACACGCTGTGGTAATCTTCTTCTTCAAACACCAACACGGCTTTCCAGTTCTTCTTGCCCTCCACCACGCGTTTTTTGTCATCCACCAGAACCGTGACCTCGCGGATGGATCCGCACTCGGAACTGGCTGTGCCCTCAATGGTCATCTCCATGTCCCCGCACTGGCTATATTCCAGGGTCACGGTCATGCCCGCGTTGGCATCCTTGCCATTGGCCGTGACCCCGCTGATCGTGGGCAGGAGCTTGCACGCGGCATTGGGATCAAATTCCTCGGCCCATGACGAATCATCGGATTCCGTGCTGCTTTCCGCGGCTTGCGCGCTTTCAGTGCCCGCGCTTTCAGTGCCTGCGGCTGTGGATTCTGCGGCCGCTGAATTGGAACCAAACTTTACGCTTGACGAAGAGGACACGCTCACAGTCACGTATTGCTCTTCTTCAGCGTCGGGGGAAAGGGATTCCGGGTTCTCTGCGGATGAGGATGTTTCGGAAGGTTCGGAAGTTGTTGTTTCTGCAGCTAATTCCGCAGCGCCGCCATGGGAGGATGCATCCGCTGCCGGCGGCGTTTCCGCCTTTTCAGGAACCGCCATGCACTGATGCGCGCCAAGGGATGATTCCGCGGGCAGTTCAGACACAACGAAAGTGTCCAGAAAAGGGGAATCACCCTGCACAATGGCGCGGTGGTTTGCTTCAATTTTCACGGTGTCATCCGGCGCCGAAAGCGCCGCGGCCGTAACCGCGCCGCTGAACACGTCGAAACATCCGGCGCTGTTGCCATCAGCCTGCAGGAAGATTCCGGCCGAGCGCCCGCGCATCACGGCCTGGTTGGCGCGCAGCACGAACTGCCGGTCCGGATCATTATCGAAATTCATGCGCGCCATGATCCGGCCCTGCTGCACATCCAGAACCACGGACTGCAGCCCGTCGGGCGCGGTCACGCTCTGAAGCGCCACGCGCGTCATGGGCAGCAGTACCGTTGTGCTGCCTCCCGGCAGGGACAGGGACGCGCTTGACTCCGCGCCCGTGCGCAGGGCGTCCCCGGGCTGCAGGGCCTGTCCCGTCCCGGCCTCCACCCAAAGGGCCTGCCCGGCTGTGCGCACAAGCACCACGCCCCGGGCATCCTCCACAGTGGCGAACGGTTGGGCCGCGGCCGCCACACAAAAAGCCAGCGCCAGGAGCCCCGTCCAGATTGCTGTGCGCGCGCCTGCTTGCATCATCCATTGCCTCCTGCTTGAATCAGCGGTAAAAACTGTATTTTATATGGAATGTATTTTCGTTGTGCTGCGGGTAATTGATGTAACCGATTTCCACGGTAATTTCGCGGTCATTTAAAACATCGAGCCTGCGGTACATCAGATTGTTATTGAACCGGTTGTAGGGGGTTCCGTTATAGTAGCGCTCCAGGGTGAGTGTGAGTTCATCCCATTCCCCCAGTTCATACACGAACCGCGCCTGGGTGAACCGGTTGATGGGGTTGGAGCCCGTGGTGCGGCGCTCCTTGCGCACCTGGAACTGGCTGTTGAGGCGATCCGACATGGGGGCGTCAAACCGGTACCGCTGGGACGTGCGCCAGGATCGGCTGCCCAGCACATCCTTTTGCGCGCGGCGTTCAAAATCCCACCGCACGCGCGCGGCGCCGAACCGGTCGTCCAGGCTCAGAGCGCGGCGGTCCGTGACCCGGGTTCCGGCGCGGCCGCGCGTCTTTTCATAATTGCGTTTCAGGGTCATGCGCAGTTTGGGCCGCGCCGCAAAAGGCGACGCCGCCAGTTGCAGCGGGCTGTACCATGTGGTTTCGCCAAGCAGAATCACATTCTTCCAGCCCCCGCCGAACAGGGTCCGCTTGTTCAGCCGGTGGTTGAGCAGCATAGACAGTTCCCTGCGCCCGGCCGTGAAAAACGCGGTTTCCGACTCAAACTGGCTGCCCGTGCGTTCGTACGACATGTTCCATGACGTGGCCCTGTTGCCCGAGCGCCATTGCGCGTTGATCCAGCGCGCCTTGCCCCGGTCCCATTCTTCATGAAACACGCGGGTCATGCTCATGGCCATTTCGCCCTGCACGGCCAGGTCTTTTTTCTTGTAATCGCCGGTCATGGTGAAAACACGGTTGTCGATACGATCCGTGGGTTGCAGGTCGCCGGTGTCGCGCACCGCAACATAGCCCAGGCCCCACTGCGTGCTGTCGCTTACGGGCCCGTTGAAATGCAGGCCGCGCACATAGCGGATGTAATCGCTTTCGCGCAGTTCCTTGGGGGTTTTGCCCCATACAGCGGCGACGCCCGCCGCGCCAAGCCGCTTGGAAAACTGTACGCCCTGCATCTGGTAATTCTTGAGCGCGTAGCGCGTGAGCTTGGGGTACAAATCGTACACGGTCCAGGACGTCTTCTCTTTCTGGAACACAGCGAAGAACCGGTCCACCTCGCCCTGCTTGAGATCGTCATCCGTGGTGGCGGATCCGCGAAATGTGCTGTTCATGGCCCAGCCGGATTCCAGGCTGGCTGTCATGCGCAGGTTGATGCGCTCGAAATAATCGGTCTTCCTCTGCAGGTTGCTGAGCGCCTCATTGCCCGATATAGCAATGTTCTCGAACTCGATGATATTTTCGTACGTGTACTGAAATGCGGGTTCCTCAAAAGGAATTTCCTCTGTGCCTGTGGCAGGCGCGGGAATCTCGCCCGATTCACGAACAAACATGGAATCGGGGATCTTCTGCACAGCCGAAGACGGCAGGGGCATATCCACGGCCACCGCATCCCGGGTAAATGTGACGGCGCCGCCCAGGGACTCGAACAGGGGCTGCAAGGGCACGGCAAGCACCCCGTCCATAACAAACGGCGCGTCCGCCATCATGCGCACGGTGCCGCCGAACGAATACCGCGCCATTCCCTCGGTGAACACGGCTTCGGCGCCCGGCATGCGCAATGTAAGCTGCAGTCCGCCCGCAGTCTGCTCATAAACCGCATCCGCATCAAAAGCCCATGCCACGCTCTGGGTCACGGGAACAAACACCCGACCCCCGCGCAAAGCCGGCGGCACATCCGGAATCAGCTTCATGCCATTGATATAAATGCCGGGCGCAACGCCGCTGTACTGCGGAGCGTAATCCTGCGCCGGGTCCTCAAGCGCCTGCGCCAAACAAGGCAATGCCAGCACCATGATCACACACGCTAAAAAGAGTCCCGACAATTTATTCATGTGGTCCTGACTTTCATCTGGCCTGCACCCGGTGCATGGCGCACAGCCGCAGCTTCATCAAAGAGTCAAATAGGGGAAGATATCTTTGGGGCGAACAAAATCTGGAGAAATGGAATACAAAAGAAAAATGACGATGTCGCCCCGCCGCCCCCGCGCAACATCATCATTTTATCATTTGCGGCGTACTTGTTACAACAGCAGCCTGGAATTTTCCAGCGCTACTTTTTCTTTTTATCTTTTTTCCCGTGGTTGTTGATTCCCTGTCCGTTTTTAAGGCCCTTCTCAATGGCGCTGGTGATGGTTTCGAGGGCTTTGATGCGCGCGAAATTCTTGTCATTGCCCTCGATCACGGTCCAGGGCGCATAATGCGTGCTGGTGCGCAGCAGCATTTCCTCCACGGCCTCCAGGTACACATCCCACTGCTCGCGGTTGCGCCAGTCTTCTTCTGTGAGCTTGTAGTTTTTGAACGGGTTGCCCTTGCGGTATTCAAAACGGCGCAACTGTTCATCCTTGGTGATATGGATCCAGAACTTCACAAGCACGGTGCCGAAAGACACGAGCTGGCTCTCGAATTCATTGATTTCCTGGAAAGCGCGTTTCCAGTCATCGGGCGTGCAGAACCCTTCCACACGCTCGACCATGACGCGGCCGTACCAGGAGCGGTCAAACACGGCGATGTGCCCGGCCTTGGGGATATGCTTCCAGAAGCGCCACAGATACTGGTGCGTGCGCTCCTCGCCCTGGGGCGCGGCGATGGGGATTACCGAGTAGCCGCGCGGATCGAGTTTTTCCACCACACGCTTGATGTTGCCGCCCTTGCCGCCCGCATCCCAGCCTTCGTAAACAATAATCACGGGCAGGCGATGCTTGAAGATCTCGAATTCAAGCTCGCGCATGCGCACCTGCAAAGCGGTGAGCTTCTCGCGGTATTCCTGTTTATCGGTAATGGCCAGAGTTGTATCGACTTTATCCAGAATCATTTGGCAGCACCCGCCTTTTCATTGAGGATTTTCGCGCGTTCGTCCATGGTCATGAATTTTTCGCCTTTGTCGTTGAGGCGCAGCTCAATGTTGCGCGCCAGGGTTTCGGCGATCTTGACCCGTGCGTGGCGCAGGCACGTGGCCTCCACAATGACCCACGGCGCATAGTGCGTGCTGGTCTCCACGAGCATGCGCTCCACGGCTTCCTCGTATACGTCATACTGCTTGTGGTGCTTCCAGTCCTCTTTGGCCACCTTCCACTTTTCATGCGGATCCTTTTCCATGGCCTGGAACCGTTTCTTCTGCTCTTTCTTGCTGATGTGGAGCCAGAACTTGGTGATGAGGTACCCGTCGTTGGCCAGTTGTTCCTCGAACTGGCGGATTTCAATGAATGCGCGCTCGTACTGCTGTTTGTCGATGAGTTCATCAATGTACTCGACCATGACGCGCCCGTACCACGAGCGGTCAAGGATGGCGATTTCCCCGTGGTTCGGGGTCTTGAGCCAGAAGCGCCACATCCAGGGCCGCATGATTTCATCGGGCAGGGGCGCATACGTGGCCTGCACCTTGAACCAGCGCGGGTCCAGCCATTCAAGCAGGCTGCCGATGCACGTGCCCTTGCCCGCCGCATCCCAGCCCTCGAACACCACCATGGTGGGGATGCCGGCTTTGCGCGCCACACGCTGCAGCTCGAACAGGTGCGGACGCAGCACATTCATCTTCTCGTTGTATTCCTTCTTGCCGAGTTCGGCTTTGAGATCTACTTTTTCCAGCAAGGCAGTCTCCTTTTTACTAAATTTTTGTTAGTCGAATTCCAAGACAAAATGTACCACAAAGCATGGGCTTTTTTCAATGGGGGCAAAAAAATGTGTGATCTTTCGACGATATCAAAAACATTTTGCGGACCGGGGGAATTGCACGCATAATGAAGCTTTACAATTCTCACTAAGATGCTCGAAAGCAATATCGGGGTTTTTCGCTTTTATAGGGACTTCAAGCATATCGTGGACCCCAGCCTTCGCTGGGGTGACGGAATCCGGGGGTTGACAGTTTCAACAGCGACATATAATTCTGCGAATAATACGAGCCGCGAATTTGCTAATCGGCATTTCAAACGCTGTCGGTTAATATCTTATTCTCATCATTTGCCGAGTCCCGAAGACCGTCCAGCGCAGGTTGTAATCCACGCAGAATTCCAAAGCATGGCAAGGCGCATCAACCACCACAGATTGGCTGAAGCAAAACTAGAAGGCAGGGGGTTCGCACACATACAGGCAACTATAGTTGCCTGCTCGGGGCTATGATTGAGCATGGCTGAGTGCCGGGAACTGCGGGCGTCAGTATTTAACGACTGCCGTGCCCACGGTGTATTCGGGGCTCACGTCGGCCAGAACTTTTGTGGTGCAGGGATAATCGATGTGGCGGCGGGCCGCGGCGGACACGGGCGGGGCGTCCAGTTCCACGGCCGCGCGGTAATGCGGCACGGCCGCGGCGTGGTCCCCGGCCAGGTCCAGGCAGCGCGCCAGCCACACATGGGCTTCGGCGCGCATGAGCGGCGTGCCGCGGGTCAGTTCCACATTGCGCTCAAGCAGGGGAATGGCCTGGGCGAAACGCTTGTGCTTCATGTGCGTGATGCCGGCCAGGCGCGGGAACACGGGCTCCTGGGGCAGGGCCTCGGCGGCCTGGAGCAGGTGGAACAGGGCGCGGTCATCGTCGTGGTTGTCCTGGTGCGCCTGCCACGCCTGCTGATAGTTGTATTCCGCGATTTTTTCATCCGCGCCCAGGGCGGGCGCTCCGGGCAGGTCGGGGATATCGTAATTGGCGCGATCCCGCGCGAACAGGGCCGAGATGCGGAAACCCTCGAATTTTTCACTGCGGCACACCGGGAATGTGCCGTTGGCCAGCCACAGGGCGTCGTCGTCCGGGGAATAGGCCACGGACTGCGCGTTATTAGTGGCGCTCACGATGTTGCCGGCCACGCGCTCGGGCCCGCCTTCCCAGGGGTCCACGCGGTCGGACAGGATGCGCGGGATGTCCTCGGGCGCAAGAGCCCCGTGCTTTTCATTGAGAAGGTGGTTGATGCGTTTGTAGCGGGCCGTGCTGTGCAGGACCCACGGGTGGGGTGCAACTTCGTACTTTTTCATGGCGTCGGTTATGTAGTGGTTGGCGCGCACCAGGATATCGTTTTCGGGGCGGATGATTTCCATGTCATTGGCCGAGAACCCGCACACGGCCGCGTCATGCGCTTTGGTGTCGGTGATGAACAGGGACAGGCCGCACATGCGGGGCTGCTCGGCGATAATCGCCAGGGCGTCGTCCAGGGTTTCGGCGTGCTGCATGATGCGCGCGCACAGGGAAAACAGGGGAATGCCGGTCAAGCGCACGTCGCGGTTGAACTTGGTGTGCAGGGAAATGACAATGCCGGCCTCGTTGATGCCCTGCGGGCCCGCGGGCACGCCCAGGGCGCCCACCCAGCACAGTTTCTGGCCCTGGTCCGGTTCCATGACAATGAGCGCATTGGCCGCGTCCCACACGCCCTGGCCAAAGAAATCGAAATTGCGGCCAATGAGCAGCTTGCCGTCCTGCGTGGCGCTGGCGCGCGCCATGAACCCCGAGCACGACGGGCCCATGGCCAGGGGCGGAAACGCAACACCGATCAGATAGTGCAGGATATCGGGCACCATGGCGATTTTCTCAAGGTCCGAGGGAGGCCTGCCGATGGCCGACGCATACCCGCGAATGTGATCGCCCAGTTCCGCGCCCATGCGGCTTTTGTTCAGCGTATGGAACACGTTTTTAAGCAGGGCGCCAATAAAACCCGCCAGGGGCGGCACAGCGTGCGCGATCACGGACTCGATCATGGTGTCGAAATAATTCAGCGCCGCATTGCCCGTGGTGCGCAGGGCCAGGGCCCCGTGCTGATAGCCCATTTCCTCGTAAGAACCCTTGAGGTGCAGCAGGTACACGCCCTTGCGGCGCTCCAGGGTTGCATTATCGCAACGCAGAATTTCCGGTTGATTCTGAGTCTCGGTGGTCATGCCCATATCGTGGCGTCCCCTGTTTCAAGGAATGCGGCCCGTGAATCCAAGGCCATGCCATAGCATAACCGATTTGCCGGTGCGGGGAAACAGGAATTGCCTGCACTGCAATTGGAGTCGGTTCGGGTCTGCGGCTTGATGCGGAAAAATTCCGAAGCGGTTACGCGCTCTTTTCCTTGAGTTCGTAGCTGATGGTCAGGGGATCTTCGGTCATGGTGGACGCATCCATATTTTCCCTGCGGCATGCCCTTGCTGTTTAGTGATATATTTTGCACCTGTTAAGCTTCAAATTTCCATGGCTTTGGAGTAAAATTCAAAATAGTTATCTGGAAACTACGATTATGCCGGATGTGGATGTCCGGCTTTCGGATGCATTTTTTTTAAACTGATACAAGGAATAGCAATAATATGCGTTTGGCCGTGTCCTGTCGAAATTTCGTTCCCTGGATTTTGATTCTGGGATTTGCGCTGCTGTGCTCCGGTTGCGGCGGCGGCGGGGAAATTCGCAAAACCATATCCACCTCAGTCAACTCGTCGGGCAATGCCGCGCAGCAGAATCAGACAGCCGAGACCACACAGCGTGTGACTTATATATTTGAATACGACAGTGACAGCGGCAAGAATGATGAATTGCGGTCCATGCTTATTGACGGCACAAATGACAAGCTGCTGGATTCTGCTCCTATTCTGTCCCGCATGGATATTACCGATGAATCAAATCAGGCCTATTACATTCGCGCGGATGATGTGTGGCCAATCATGGCGTATGAAGTCTACTCCGTAAACACCGGCGGAGGCGCAGCCGCAAATCAAACAAATGATGAATTCGCAAATTACCAGGTCCAGTGCATGGATAACGGCACTGTATACACGTCCTCGAACGCGGATATTGGCGGGGGCGTTTATCAGGGGGATGTGTACCGGCTGGGAAGCTCAGGAGCCACGCAAATCACAAATACCGGCACATTCGGGGTCTGGTTCAAAGTGTCTCCGAATGAAGATTATATTGTTTATCTGGACAGTGTTTCATCAGCCAAAAACATATATTATTACAACGTGGCCCAGGCCACCGAAACTCTTCTTGCATCACAAGCCACAGACATATACCACGACATTGCCATTTCTTCGGATGGCAACTATATCCTGTATTTTTCCAACTGCTCCAGCACTTTAAGTATGTCGTGCCGGGACATGCACGTTATCGATACAGAGGGGAACGTGGTTTTTGAGCAAATCAACGCGTTTGCCATGAATGGTGTCTGGGCGCCGGACAGCACGCGTTTCGTGGTTACGCAAGTCGAATTGGACGGATCGGACGCGGTTGTGGCCTTGAATATTTATGCCATGCCGTCCGGAGGCAAAACACGCATAATGGCGAAGGCCCATGAATCCTATATCATCACGGACTGGTCATCGGACGGCACCCTGCTCCTGGGAATGAAAAGTCTGCTGGAGGGCGAGAATAGCAACCTGTTTGTAATGAATCCGGACGGCAGCAATGTCATTACGCTTACGGTTACACCCAATGGCCAGTATGCGGGATTGGGTAAATTCTCCCGCTGATTATTTAATACAGCGGCGCATGGTTCCGTGCGCAATGAAGCTCCTGTTTTGGACCAAAATAATCTTGAAACACAATTACAAAACAACATGGTTGTTCATCGCGCTCACGGTTTTGAACCTGTCAGTTGCGGCCGCGGGCAGCGGCATTCCTGAAGGGGCGCCGTTTTATGAGGAGCAGTTGATATTCGACCAGACACGGGGCCGGCCCCAGTGCCATGCGTCGACCATGACCGAGTTGCCGGACGGCGATATCCTTGCTTCCTGGTTTGCCGGGTCCTATGAAAAAGCCACGGACGTGGCCATCCTCTCATCCCGGTTTTCATTGCAAACAAACACCTGGGCCGTGCCCGAAATATTGAACGATGCGCCCGGGCTGTCCGAGGGCAACCCGGTGCTGTTCACCGGACCCGGCGGCAGAGTCTGGTTTTTTTACCTGGTCATGTACGGCGACACCTGGAACGACTGTAAGATCCATTACCGCATATCCGAAGACGGGGGCAGGGCCTGGGGTCCTGAGAACACGCTCATCAGCACAAAAGGGTTCGCCCTCCGCAACCGGCCCATCATTCTGGACAACGGGACCTTTCTTGTGCCCGCGGCCAATGAGATGCTCTACACGCCCCTGTTCATTCTCACAAAAAATGATTTCAAATCCATTAAAAAGACAGGCACAAACCTCAGGGATGAGGGCGGCCTGGACCAGCCCACAGTGGTGCAGTTGTCCGATGGCTCGGTTCTGGCCCTGTTCCGGTCCACACAGGCCAAAGCCATGATCATGAAATCCGTGTCCACGGACCGCGGGCTGACCTGGAGCGCGCCCGAACCCACGGAGTTTCCCAACCCCGAGGCGGGCATAGCCATGGCGCGGCTCAGCAACGGGCGGCTCGTGCTTGTGTACAATGATTCCCCGCGAACCCGGTCCCCGCTTACCGTGGCCATGTCCGCGGACGATGGAAAAACCTGGCCGTGGAAACGCAACATCGAAACCGATCCTTTTGAGTTTTCCTATCCCTGCGTAATCCAGTCAGGCGACGGCCTGATTCATGTTTCGTACACATACAAACGCACCCATATCAAGCATGTGGTATTCAATGAAGAATGGATCACGCGGCAAAGCGCGGACACCGAACAATAAATGAAAATATGCATAAAAGGGATTTGATTTTGGAGTGCGGCGATTTATCGCCGCTTTCGCGGGGCGAGATCTTGCGTGATACGCCGCCGCATGCCGGGAATTAATTCCCGGCATTAAAAAGCGACATTAAAATATCGCACTCCAAAGGGGAAATATTTAAGCTGTGAATTTTTATGGATTAATCAGGCGAACCCGCCAAGTTTGAGTAACAAAGCAGACCGCGCGTGGCTCTTTATTTCAGCATGCTGTTGGCGATAACGATGCGCTGCACCTCGGATGTGCCTTCGTAGATGGTGGTGACGCGTGCGTCGCGGTACAGGCGCTCGATTTTGTAGTCCTGGATATAGCCGTAGCCGCCGTGAATCTGCAGGGAGTCGTAGCAGATGCGGTTGGCGGCTTCGGTGGCGAAAAGCTTGGCGATGCTGGCTTCGCGGGTGAGGGGTTTGCCCTGTTCCTTGAGCGCGGCCGCGTGCAGGGACAGCCACTGGGCGGCTTCGATGTCGCGGGCCGCGTCGGCGATCATCCACTGGATGGCCTGGAAGCGGGCGATGGGGCGGTTGAACTGTTTGCGCTCTTTGGCGTAGTCAATGGCTTCGTCAAGGGCGGCGCGGGCGATGCCGATGGCCTGGGAGGAGATGCCGATGCGGCCGCTGTCCAGGGCCTCCATGGCGATGCGGAAGCCTTCGCCTTCGCGGCCGAGCAGGTTGGCCGCGGGCACGGCGCAGTCCTCGAACGTGAGCGGCACGGTGCTGGACGCGCGCAGGCCCATTTTCTTTTCGGGCGCGCCGATGATGAGGCCCGGCGTGTCGCGCTCCACGATGAACGCGCTCAAGCCGCGGCTGCCGGGCTGGCCGCCGGTGCGGGCGATGACCAGGAACACGGTGGCGTGGCTGCCGTTGGTGATAAAGGCCTTGGCGCCGTTGAGGATATATTTATCTTTCTTAAGATCTGCTTTGAGACGCGCGCTGCCTGCGTCCGTGCCCGCGTCGGGCTCGGTGATGGCGAACGCGCCCAGGCCGCTGCCCGAGGCAATGGGTTCGAGGTACAGCTTTTTCTGTTCGTCTGTGCCGTTGCGGTAGATGGGTTCGCATGTGAGGTTGTTCACGGACATGGTTACGGCAGTGGACGCGCACGCCCAGGCGATTTCCTGCAGGGCCAGCACATAGCTGACGGCCCCGGCCCCGCATCCGCCCCAGCGCTCATCAATCATCATGCCCATGAGCCCGAGCTGGCCCATCTGTTTGATGATGTCCTGGGGGAATGTGCCGGTGCGGTCGTTTTCCGCGGCCACGGGTGCAATTTTTTCGCGCGCGAATTCACGCACCATGAGCTGGATCATGCGCTGTTCATCAGTCAGTTCAAACATGGGAATCCCCTATTCAATGGTTACGGCGTGTAGACCACCACGAGCAGTTCGGTTTTCTTTGTGCCGGGGTTGCTGAGCTTGTGCACGATGTTGGAATTAAAGTGCAGGGTCTGGCCTTTGCGCAGGTCGCTGATTTTCTGGCCCACTTCGATATTGAGGCGTCCTTCGAGCACGTAAATGAATTCTTCGCCTTCGTGCTGGTACTGAGCGCCTTCGAGGTCGCTCTTGGGGTCGATGGTGACCAGGAACGCTTTCATGTGCTTGTGCGCGGCGTCCGGGGTGAGTGTTTTGTACGAGTAAGCTTTCTGGCGCTTCTGCAGGCCTTCGGCCTTGCGTTTGCGCGCCGCGGCCGGGTCGTCGCTGTCCAGAAACGTGCCCGCGTCCACGGTGAGGGCCTTGGATATCTGGATGATGGACGAGACCGTGGGCATGAGGTCGCCGTTTTCCACCTGTTCCAGGTATTCCTCGGTGAGCCCGGTATCATTGGACAATTGCGCGAAGCTGAACCCGGATTTTTTGCGCAGCCGTTTCATGCGCGAGGCAAAGTCCGTGTCTGGTGTTTTCTTTTTTTGTGTGGCCATGAGGTCCTCCGAAGGGCCCGCTGCGCGGGCCGGCTGCTAAGTGCCTGATGTTATATATATTGCGCCGTGTGCAAAAGAACAAGTTCTTTCCGCACCACGCACCCAATATATTACTATAAATCATATTTAAAAATATTGCGTCCCGGCGCGAACACGCATTATTGCGGCGCGGCTTGTTCCGTGCTGTTGCGTTGTTCCTGCCCGAGCCGCCACGTTTGCATGAAATCCAGGAGTTCATCCATATCCGGTGTGCGGCCGTTGATTACATAGAAGCCTGAGCAGCACACACCCATGAGCAGGCACGCGGGCAAGTCCGCGCCCAGGGCCAGTCCCAGGCACAGGCCCGCATTGAGGTGGTCGCCGCCCCCGGTGGTGATCACCGGGCTCGTCGTGGTTGGCCCGTCCTGGTAAAAGTCCCTGCCGTCCACCGTGGCCACGGCGTATTTCATGGGATGAACCACCACGCCCCAGATGCCCATTTCATTGGCGATGTAGCGGCACAGCTCATTCACAAACTTGGCATTGAGCGCGCTCGTGGGCAGGCCCAGCACCCCGGAAATTTCGCGCGCCTCGCGCTCGTTCAGGCCCAGTATCACGCGGAACGGGCCCTGGAACCGCGGGAGCAGATCCAGCATGCGGCGGATATCGGCGGCCGTGCGTTTTTCGGGATCCGCGAGATCGAAAAATGCATAGCGCACGCGATCTTTTGACAATCGGGGACACACTTCTTTGACCAGCTTTTCCTGGATGTCGGTCATATACGGCACCATGGTCCAGTTCACGAGCGAGAATACATCGCACGATTCGAGCAGGCCGGTGAGGTTTTCAAGCCCCACCACGGATATCAGGCGGTCCCAGGTGACTTTCGCCAAAGTTTCCATTTTGCCGAACATGATTTTGCCGTCGCGGAATTCCAGGGCGTCGGTGTGCGCGGGCTCGGCCAGGGAGTAGACGCGGCCGCGCTGGGCCAGGGGCTGGAACACGCCGTGTATGCCGGGATAACCCACGGCGCCCATGTATGTGACAGACGCGCCGAGCGCGCCCAGAGCCCCGGCCAGGATGGGACCGTTGCCGCCGATCTTGGTGCGCCGGCTCACCAGTTCGATGTTGGCGCTGCGCTCCGCGGCGCTGCTGATGCGCTCGGCCAGGTCCGCAATTGTTGGAATGCGCTCGTAGTCGTCCACGCCCGTGCGCTTGTCCACCACGTGCAGAATTTCGTCGACAAACCCGTCGAGCCCCACCACGGCCGCGGGCGCGTGGGCGCCCCGCGCCCTGCGCTCGTCAAGCAGCGTACGCACGGCCTCCGCCATTTGCTGTTCGCGTTCCTGTTCCTGGCTCACTGTGTGTGCCCTCCCTGTCAAGGCTCTTTATCTGTGTCTTCGACGATTTAAGCAACCCTTTTGAAAACGGGTTTTTAAGAATCTTTCCGAAACTTTTTGGCGGGCAATTTCCCGACAAAATCGCGTCGGGCAATTGCCTTACGCAAACTATCGCTAAAACTGTTTATGAAAATTTGATTTCACCGTATTGTTCCTGATTCGTCTCCGTTGGGGCTTCTTTTTTTCCTCATCATTAGTATGATTCTATATTATTAGGACTTGGAAACCAAGGGCGGACTCGGCTTTGAATTGACGATCCGGGCATTTTTGTGATACCATAATCAGCGTTCTTCGGGAACGATGCCGCACACACATTCACCAGGGATGGAGCCGTCCATGTCACCCGACAAAGCACAACATATTGAAACCCTGCTCACGGATGCGGGCGTGGATTTTGAACGCGCGGGCGAACTGGCGTGGACCCTGCGTCTTGGTCCGGACAAAAATCTGAAAGCCAGCCTGGTGTGTCTGCCCGCGCGGTTCGACAACAAATCCGAGTTGCTGAAAGTTTATATGCCCGTGGGTAAACTGCCCGGGAACGCAGGCGCGGATTTTCTCAAAGACCTGCTGCGCAAGAACCGCGATCTGGGACACGGCGGCTTCGCCATCGTGGGCAAAGATGTGGTGGCCTTTGTGGACACCCTGCAACTCGCCCATTGTGATCACAACGAAGTGGACGCCACCCTGGCCTGGCTCGTGGAATCCGTGGATATTTTCAAGGAAAAACTCGACTACTCCAAACTGCCGTATCTGGATCCTTATTAAGGGGCGCCCATGACCGCAGAACACATTGAACAACTCATGACCCGCATGAACCTGCCATGGAAGCAGGTTGTCAAAAATATGTGGAACATCGACGACCCGGACGACAACCTGCCCGGCGTGAGTGTGAGCATCGAACCCCGCCGCAAACCCGGCCGGGAACTCGTGAAATTCGTCACCTTCATCTGCGACGTGCCCCACGACGCCGGCCCCGAATTTTTCATGGAATTCCTGCGCCTCAATTTCCGCGTGGACCACGGCACCTTCGCCCTGGAGTCCAAATCCGAGATGTGCTATATCGACACCCTGGAACTGGCCAACATGGACCCCAACGAGTTCGAGGCCACGTTCCGGTCCATGCAAAATGCGGCCCGGACCTTCCAGGACAAATTCGATATCGACTTCTACACCATGGGCAAGCCCCAGTTCTGAGACCCGCACACTATGGAAAACATCTACGAAGCGCCCGAACTCGTGGCGCGCTATCAGCAGGGCCGCTTCCCGGACATCGACCTCCAGGTTCAGCCGGGCCAGCCCTACAGCGACCGGTTCAAATTCTTCGGCGACTACCTGATCCTGCGCCTGCCCCGGTTCCGCAGCATCCTGGACGTGGGGTGCGCCACGGGTGTGCTCGGCGCCATCCTGCGCGAGAACCGCGCCGACCTGCACTATACGGGCGTGGACTCCAGCCCGGCCATGCTTGACGCGGGCCGCGCACAGTTCGGCCCGGGCCTGCGCCTGGTGCAGGGCGGCATAGAGCACCTGCCCATCAAGGAGAACGGCCCGCAAATTGTGGTCTGCGCCGGCACCCTGTGGTATTGCGCCGACGTGCCCACCGCCATCTACCACCTGTACCGCGCGGCCTCGCGCATGCTCCTGGCCGACATCGTGTTCCTGCCGGACCGCGACCACGGCCTGGTCACAACACACTCCATCGACGGCCACGAACAGAAAGTCACCCTATTCGGCAACAAGGACATGATCGCCCTGCTCGCCGCCCTGGACAAATTCCACCCCTTCAAGGACCTGCGCGATGCAAAGCGCTTTATGCACTATCCCGTGGATCCCGTGGCCGCGGGCATCCCCGAGCTTGAGGGCGAAACTGTGCAGGGCTTCTGCGTGCTCTTTGAAAAGCGCATCTCCGAAAAATTCACGAGCATATTCAACCGCATGGCGACCGAGCAGCCCGACGAAACGGATAAAGAATAAACACCTGAATTTCGCGAATTTAAAAAGGCGCGAAACTGTGGCGGTATAGCCCCGTGATTTCTTTATAAACGGTTGCCTGAATTCAGAACAATTCAATTTGAGATTGTGGGATTTGCAAAGCCTGCGCAGGGTCGGGGTTGTATTCCACCGTATACGCACATGGCCCTGTGCAGGTGATGGATTCCACCAGATGCAGCGCGATGCCGGATTCCTGGCGGCTTACACAGGGCAGGCCGTATGCCGCGACAACGTGTTTCATTTCCTTGCCCTGCGCTGTTCTCTGCTCTGCGAATGCGGCGTGGGCCTGCACGCGCGCGCGGATTGTTTCGTTGCCGATGCGCATCACGGACAGGGCTGATGCCTGGACGGCCGTAGCCAGGCTTGGATCCACTTCGTATCCCGCGCTGTTGCGCCCGGCCGCGGCTGCGGCGGCCAGGGTGGTGCCGGTGCCCAGGAACGGGTCCAGCACGGTGTCGCCCTGGATGGAGAACATGTGGATGAGCCGCCACGCCAGCTCAAACGGAAACGCCCCGCTGCGCGTGCGCGCGGCCTTGTCCGCGAGTTGCTGGGAAGCGCCTTTGATGTCGAACCACACATCGCTGAACCACGCGTTGCGCTCCTCCCAGAAGAATGCGGACGCCCTGCGGCGCGCAAGGTCCTCTCCTTTGAATTCGCGTTTGTTCCCCTTGCGGAAAACCAGCACAAATTCATGCTCCAATGTCACGTATGCTCCGGGCGGCAGCATGCCCGAGCCCATGAATTTGTTGGGCGCATTGGTCTGTTTGCGCCAGATGACGGCGGGCAGGGCGTGCAGGCCGAGATCCACAAACGCGCGGATAATGCGCGCGTGGTTGCTGTAGAGCTGGAACAGGCCGCCCAGGGTGCGCACGGCGTCTCCGATATTGATGCATGCGATGCCGCCCGGGCACAATACGCGCGCGCATTCGGCCCATACCGTGTCCAGGGCGGCGTGCATGGCTTCGAATGCCGCGGGGCCGCGTTCCGCGGCCAGGGCGGCTGCGGATTGCGGGGCGAGTGTCGCGAAGGTGTCATCCCACATCGCGATCATGGGATAAGGCGGTGAGGTGACAATGAGGTCCACGCTATCGGAAGACAATTCCAGCATATTCCGGGAGTCACCGAGGTGGCAAATATGGTTTGTGGTTAATGATTCCTGGTTCATTGGGAGGCCTCTGTATAGATGCGTTGATTGATATGTGAATTCACGGGAAAGCGCAGCCTTGTTTGAAATTGCCGGGAAGCACGGTGTTACTGCGGCGCGGCCAGCTTGAACTGCTGCACGCGCTCGTTACCGTTATCCGCGATGAAAACATTGCCGTCCGGGTCGGCCGTGATACCGAGCGGATTCTGGAATTTGCCGGGTTCGCGGCCCGGCCCGCCCCAGACCTGGATTACGGTTCCGTCGAGGTCGGACTGGATGATGGAGTCCCTGGCGCTGCTCGCCACCAGGAGCGTGTTGCCGACAATGGCTGCGCCGCGCGGGTGGAAAAGCAGGTCTTGCCAGTTAAAGCACGTTTCGAATTCAAAGCCTGATGTGAAACGGCACACCGCGGATGTGCTGTCGGTTACAGCCATGAGCGGGGGCACGTTTGTGCCTGTGAGGAACAGCCGCCCCCGGGCGTCGAATGTTATGTCCAGGGGGTATTGCAGCGGGGGCACGGACAGGGTGTCGCGGTTCCAGTCCGGGTCCGGGCGCAGGTCCGCGTCGAGTTTGTAAACATGCAGGCCGTCGGACACGAAGATATTGCCCGCGGGGTCAACGCCCGCGCCGCAGAGGCTGCATTCCGCCAGGGCGTCGGGTTTGGGAACACGCCAGCGGGCCAGTTCCTGGCCGGTGCCGGGGTTTAGCTTGATAATGGTGTGCTGCCCGAACAGGGTCACGTAGATCGCGCCGTTGGCGGCGATCACGTCTGCGGGGAAACAGTCCGTGGTGTTGCCGCACAGATAGATGGCGTCGAGGAAGCGGCCTTTGGGATCGAACATTTGTACGCGGCGGTTGTGTGCGTCTGAAGCGAACACATTGCCGCCGGTGTCTGCGGCCACACCCACGATGCCGGCCGGGCGCACTGCGTTGCCCTGTTGCGCGCCGCCGCGGAAAATCGCGAACGAATGGCCTGCGAACTGGCCCGGCGCGGAGCGGTTGGTTCCAATGCGCCCGCCGAATTTGCCGTCCGGCCCTACGCGCACCACACTGTCCGCCACATAATCCGCGATAAGGAATCCGCCGTCAGGCTCGGGCAGCAAGTCCTGGGCGAAATAGATGCGCGGGGCGATTTTTACGGGTTCCGTGGGATTGCCGCGATTGTCGTAGCGCAGGATGTGGTTGGCGCGCACATCGTAAACCGCGAATCCGCCCTGGGGCAGGAATGTGAACAGGTTGTGCCGTGTGTCGGTTGTGGCGGATACGGTGCGCTTGTCCGGCGGTTGCAGGTAAACATCCAGGTAAAGCCGCCCGGCGCGCAGGTCGTCCAGGCGCGTGCGGTATACCTCGCGGCGCAGCAGGCAGCCCACGAGATAGAGCCATCCGTCTTCCGAGGCCTGGGCTTCGCAGAACGTGGCCGAGGTGTCCGGCCTGCTTGGGAACTCCACGGCCTGGGCCTGTTTGCCGGGGCGCACGATGCGGATTGGCCCGTCAATGACTTCCACGGCGCCTTGCGGCAGTGCGTCTGTGTTCACGGCGATGCGCCCGAACGTGCTGAGGCAGAACATTTCCTCATTGCGTTTCCAGAAATCGTCGTTGAGACGGCGCTGGTACGCGGGCAGGGCCGCGGTGCTTTCCTCAAGCTGTTTGACCAGCTTGGGATCCCCGGTAAAAAGGCCGTCCTGAGAAAAGGCAAGCAGTGTGTCCGCGTAAAATACGCCGCCGCATGAGCGGTCCAGGGATTCCTTTGTGAGGCGGTGGTTTACGGCCACGATGATATTGCCCGTGGCGGGATCGCGCACCATGTCCACGAGAACTGTGAACGGAAAGGGGCCGCCGCCCGGGGCCTGGCCCCAGGTTCCGATGTAGCGCCCGGCGGGCCCATAATGCTGGATGCGGCGGTTGAACCGGTCCAACACGAGCAGGCCGCCGTCGTCCAGGCGCACCAGGGCCGCGGGTCCGGACAGGTTCGCACCCCCGGTAACGTCCGTGCCCCACGCGCGCACAAATTCCAGGGTGGGGGCGCCTGTTGCGAGCACGGGAGCATGCACAGTCCCGGGGCCTTGTTTTTTCTTGAAACAGGAGGTTGCGAAAAGCAGACACAGGCAAAGCATCGCGGCCGTGGCCGCGCGCGCCCCGGGCTTGAGGCCTTGTGTGCGGGTTGTCTTGCTTGTTGTCATATTCATAAAAGAATTGTCCGCAGCAATTATTGTTGAACCAGGAGCCCGGCCACGGCTGCGGTCAGGAGCCCGGCGAGCATTCCGGCGAGCAGGGCCTTGAGCCCGAGCCGGGTCACGTCTTTCTTGCGCTCCGGGGCCAGGCCGCCGATGCCGCCGATGAGAATGCCCAGGCTGCCGAAGTTGGCGAAACTGCACAGCGCGTACGTGGCGATCATCTGCGCGCGTGCGGATATTTCCCCTTTGGCGGCCATGGCCGACAGGTCCATGTAGGATAAGAATTCGTTGAAGATTACCTTGACGCCGAGCAACTGCCCCACCTCGGCACAGTCCTTCCAGGGCACGCCCAGAAGGAACGACACGGGCGCAAACACAAACCCCGCCAGTTCGCGGAACGATGCGCCCGCCTGGATGAGCAGCATGTCCAGCATGTGGATGATGGCGATAAAGGCCAGGAGCATGGCCCCGATGTAGGCCGCGAGCTTGACCCCGTCGATGGCGCCGTTGGACGCGGCTTCCACGATGTTGTCGTCCTCGGGTTTCATGGCGCTCCACTGCACGGCCCCGGCGGTTTGCGGCTCCCCGGTTTCGGGGATGAACATCTTGGAGATCATGATAGCCGCGGGCGCGCTCATGAGGGACGCGGTGAGGATGTGCCCGGCGGACGCGCCGAAGGAGTTCACGTAGATCACCATGACCGTGCCCGCGATGGTTGCCATGAACCCGACCATGACCGTGAACAGTTCGCTCTCGGTCATGTTTTTGATGTATTGTTTGAGGCCGGTGATGGATTCGATGCCCATGATTACAAACAGGGCCGCGGCCAGGGACTCGGCCCCGGACACGCGCAGGCTCCATTGCATGATCCGCGCGAACACGAACACGAACGCCTGGATTACGCGCAGGTAGTAGAGAATGGACATGACCGCGGATACAAATATGATGACCGAAGCCACATCCAGCATGAGATAGGATTTTTGGACGAGGTCTCCGAAAAGAAACGCGGCGCCGTAATCCGCGAAGTACTCGATTTTGGCGATAAACAGGGCCACGGCGCGGAACAGGGCGGGTTTGCCCGGGGTGAGCAGCATCAGGACTCCGAACAGCACCTGGAGGCCCAGGCCCCACGCCACGAGCCGCACCGGGATGCGGCGCCGGTCCCGCGACATCAGCACGCAGAAGCCCAGGATGGCGGCGATGCCCGCGACACTCATGATCCGTTCCAGCATGTGTACAAAGTCTCCTTGCGCATTCGTGACCGTACCATTATACAGGATGCGGGCGTGAAGGGGAAAACCGGATTCAGGAAACCACGGATTTTTTTGGAAACCGCTTGACCCTCCTGTTACCGGAGGTTTTATGCTTTACCATGCAGGCTTGCAGAAATATCCTCTCCGCGGAGGCGCGACATGTTTAAAATCGGGGTCTTTTCCAGGCTGTGCCAAGTCACGGTCAAATCTCTGCATCACTACGATGATGTGGGATTGCTCAAACCCGCGCACGTGGACCCTTCCACGGGCTATCGGTATTACTCGGCGGTGCAGGCGCCGCTGCTGAATCGGATCCTGGCGCTCAAGGATCTTGGCCTGTCACTGCAGGAAATCGGCATCATCCTGTCCGACGGCCTGTCGCCCGAGCAGTTGCGCGGCATGCTGAGCCGCCGAAAAGCGGAATTGCAGAATCACCTGGCCCGTGAAACCGAACGCCTTGGACGCGTGGAATTGCGCCTCAGACAAATCGAGGAGAACAATGCTATGCCGGATTATGAAGTCATCATGAAATCCTTACCCGCACAATCCGTAGTTGCCATCCGCGGCACGGTTCCAACCTACGCGGACATCGAACAGCTTTTTAATGAAATCTGTCCCTTCATCGCGCAAAACGGCATCCAGTGGGCCGGGCCCCCAATCGCCCTGTATCACGACATGGAATACCGGGAGCGGGACGTGGATATCGAAGTATGCGTGCCCGTGGCCGGCGGCCCCGCGCCCGCGCATGGCCGGATCGCGGCCAAGGAACTGCCGGCTTGCGAGACGGCGGTCTGCACGATTCACAAGGGGCCGTACCAGCAACTTGTGGAAGCCTATTCATTTATGATGACGTGGCTGGAAACCAATGGATACCGCATGGCCGGGCCTGACCGCGAGGTTTATCTCCAGGGTCCGGAACCGGGAATCAAGCCCGAGGACTTAGTGACTGAAATTCAATTCCCAGTGGAGAAAGCGTCCGTATAGAGTACGCTTGCTTATTGGAGAAATGCGAAACGGGCGGCCCTGCGGGGCCGCCCAGTTTTTGTCTTGCCCAAACAGGCGAAATCCTGATATATTTTAAGCAACAAGCCGGACCCGTGAAGCAATGGAAAAATTTGTTCGCAGCGCTGTAACGCGCTTTATAAATGAATATCCGGATCGTTTCGGAACCGCAACACGATGGCGCGAGCCCCTTGTGGCGTTTGCAGACGCCGCCGACCCCCTGTTCCCTGAGCTCAAGTCCATCGTGATCCCTTCGCACGCCGCGCCCGGAGATTTGCTGGCTGGTGCGCGCACTGTGATTTGCTGGTTTGTTCCGTTTACGCGGGAATTGGGCCGGCTCAATTACGACGGCTCTTACGCCCATGAGTCCTGGGCCGTGGCGTATGTGGAAACCAACCGCATGCTTGCCGAGCTGTGCCGGCGCATTGCCGCAATGCTTGAGGCGCAGGGTGAGCGGTGCGCCGTGCTGCCGCCCACGCACAATTACTATCCCAAAAAGCTGGTCAGCGACTGGTCGCACAAGAGCGCGGCGTACATCGCGGGCCTGGGCCGCTTCGGGCTCAACCGGCAGATGATCACCGAACAGGGCTGCTGCGGCCGGCTCGGCAGCCTGGTGACCACGGCCGCGATGGAACCCACACCCCGGCCTCAGCATGAGCATTGCCTTTATCTGCATGACGGCTCGTGCGCAAAATGTGCGCAGCGCTGCCCCATCCAGTGCCTTACAAAGCAGGACTATGACCGCCGCGCCTGCCATCTGCGCCTGCGTGAAAACGAGCGAATTTTTGAATATATCGGCCTGGCCGATGTCTGCGGCAAGTGCGTCGCGAACCTGCCGTGCTCATATCGAATCCCCGCACCGTCCATAATGCCTCTCTGAAATCGGTTTTCTTCAAATGCGTAATTTTCCGGTCAATGAACCTGCACGAAAGTGGAAGATGATTATACAATATTCATATGATGAGGCGTGCGTTTAAGGCACGGGGGTACACAGATGCGCGGGATGAATGGATGGAGAGCGGCGGTGTTCGCAATATGGCTGCTGCTGGCGGCTGCGCCTGCGGCGGCGCGCCTGGGCCTGGTCAACACAAATGACCTGAATCTGCGCAGTTCCCCCCAGATTACACACAATAACATCCTCTTGAAACTCAATGCAGGCGACCGGGTAACCATTCTCGGATCGGACAGCCGGTGGCTCAAGGTGCGCGCGTCCGACGGCGCCGTGGGCTGGGTTGATATGGATTACGTGGACGAGGCCACCCCGGCCACGGTCAACACCAATGATTTGAACCTGCGGGCCACGCCGGACATCCGCAGCGACAACATCATCGGGAAGCTTAATTCCGGCGACAGCATCACCATTTTCGGCCGTGATGGACGCTGGCTGCACGTGCGCACGCAATCCGGCCAGGCCGGGTGGGTGGATATGGATTATGTGGATGAAGCGGGCGCGCCCACCGGCACACGCCCGGGCGCCACTTCCGAACCCGGCCGCCCCACGCCTCCGGCCACGGGCGGAGAGCCCGGCCGCGTGAACGCGGACCTGCTTAATTTGCGCTCGGCGCCCGATATTACGGCCGACAATGTGGTGGGCCAGCTCGTTCTGGATACGGCTGTGACCGTTCTCGAAACCAGGGGCGAATGGATGCGCATCCGCACACAAAGCGGCGCCACGGGCTGGGTCGCCACCGTGTATATCGACCGCGGAGGCAACGCCGACCCCGAATCCCTGCTCAAAACCGCGCAGGATATTTTTCACAGCTCCTACTCCATTGAAAAAATCACGTTTTTGGACGGGTCCGAGGAATTCAAGCAATACAAACCCGCCAAAGTCATGGAAGCTTACAATATCGTGGACCGCCTCCTGCGCACCCCGGGCTTCACCGAACACGATACCGCGCTGCTTCTGCGCGGCAAGTGCCTGGCCGTGATCGGATGGTACAGCGACGCCTACGATCCCAAATTCTTTGCCCTGCACAAGGGCGAGTACCGGGCCAACGAGTCCGACGGCAACTATGTGTACCTGGGCGGGGATTACAAGACCATCAAGACGGATTATCCGGGCAGCAACCTGGAGGACGACGCGGCGTTTGAACTGGCCAACCTGCCGCGGCCCGGCGATTGTGAAGGCAAGCTCGACTGCCATTTCAAGCGCGAACTCGATGCCTTCGGCGGGTTTATTACCGAGTACCCGGAAAGCCCCTTTGTGCGCCGCTCCATCGAACTCATCAATGCCGCAAGCCTGGACGTGCTTATGCTCGCCGACGATGTAACGGACAATACCGCCGGCAACTATTCTTTTGATCGCCAGGCTCTGCTCGATCTCATTGACCGCTACCGCAAACTCCTGTCCAACCACCCCAGCAATGACCGCGTATACGCCCTGCACGCCATTGCCGACGCGTACGTGGCCCTGGGCCTCAAGGACCGCGCGCTTCCCCTGTATGAAGCCATCGTGGACAAATTCCCCCGCTACGAAATGATCACCCACATCAAGCAATCCATAGAAAACCTGAAAAAAGAGTAATCCCGGGCCGCACCGTCCCTTGTTTTTACGGGATCACCTGTTATAAAATACCCACGACTTATGGGCGCGACCGGAAAAATCATCCAGGCCATACTCTTTGCCGCCATCGTGGCCGGCGCATGCATTCTGGCCCTGGGCCGCGATGCGCCCAAGCGCGTGCTCATCGCCACCGACGACCACGCCATCGACTACCCCACCACCCGGGGACTGGTCCGCATCAAGGAAATCGTAGAAAAAGAATCCGGCGGACGCATCAAGGTGCTTATCCGCCCCAGCGCCCAGCTCGGCTCCGAGAAGGAAACCATCGAGCTGACCCAGATGGGCATCATCGACATCAATCGCGTGTCCTGCTCGCCCATGGTCGAGTTCGAGCCCTCTTTCGCGGTGTTCAGCCTGCCCTACATTTTTCGAGACTACGAGCACGAATGGGCGGTGCTGGACGGCGCCATCGGGCAGGGCATGCTCAAAAAACTCGCCCCGCGCCGCCTCATCGGCCTGGCCTACTACGACTCGGGCGCGCGCAGCTTCTACAACATCAAGCGCCCCATCAACCACCCCGACGACCTCAAGGGACTCAAGATCCGCGTGCAGAAAAATGAGGTCATGATCGACCTTGTGGAAACCCTGGGCGGCGCGCCCGACCCCATCGCTTTCGAGGAGGTGTACTCGGCCCTGCAAACCGGGCGCATCGACGGCGCCGAGAACAATTACCCCAGCTACTACACGACCAGCCACTTCGAGGTCGCCAAGTTTTATTCCCTGGACGGGCACACGCGCATCCCGGAAATTGTGTTGTTCAGCCAGAAAACCTGGGACGCGCTGCCCGAGGCCGACCGCGGCATTATCGCCGCCGCAGCAAAAGCATCCGAAGCGCACCAGAAAGCCCTGTGGCTGGACATGGTCAAAGAGGCAGAAGCCGCCATCACCAGGGCCGGATGCAAAATCAACACACCCGACAAACAACCGTTTATTGATAAAGTCAAACCGCTTTATGAAAAGTACGGCGCCGCGCACGGCGCACTCATCAACAGGATTCTGGAGACGCAATGAGCGCGTACAACGCACTGCTCAACGTGCTGTCCAAACTCGTGGAATTCATCACAGGCGCGCTTTTGTGCGCCATCACGCTCATTGTGTTCTATACGGTGATCGCAGCCAAGTTCCTGGGCGGCGCGCCGCCGTGGACCAATGAGGCGCCGCTCATCATGGTCATCTGGTTCGGCCTGCTGGGCGCGGGCCTGGGCGTGCGCGACAAGGCGCACCTGGCCGTGGAATTTATGGTGCGCGGACTGGGCGCAACCCTGAAAGCATTCTTTTTCCGCCTGTCGTATGCGCTCATGCTCGCGTTCGCCGGTGTCATGACCGTGGCCGGGTTCCGCCTGGTGTTCTTCACCGTGGGCAATCAGCAGACGTACCCCGCCACCAAGCTGCCCGTGGGCTACGCCGCATATCTGGCAATCCCGCTCGCAGGCATTTTCATCGCCCTGCACGCCATGCGCCACCTCATCGACCTTTTTACCGGCGATTACGATTTCACCACAGCCGAAGACGAAGATCTGGCGCACGAAGAGGAGCAGGCCAAAAAGATCCTCAAAGAACGAGGCATTGAAGGGTAAGTATTAGCAATTCGTAATGTGGATGGAGCAAAGGAAATAAAATGTAGGGCGGCATCGCCGAATGCCGCCGCCGCAAAGCAACATATTTTGCATAGGAGCCGCAAGCGATTCCGCCAGAGGCGTAATCGCCGCCAAAAAGTTTTGAAAGGGGTTCGGGGAAAACTTTTTTAAAAGTTTCCCCCGATGGCCGAAGGCCCAAGCCCAGCCCCTTTCTTTTAAAAAGGGAAAATGGATCCGGTAAACGCAGCCACATTATTGCTCATCGGCAGTTTTTTCGTGCTCATGCTGATTCGCGTGCCCATCGCGTTTTCACTGGGCCTGTCCACATTTCTGTGCATGGCCTATTTGGGCCTGGAGCCCATGGGCCTGGTGCTCAAAATGGCGGACGGCATCGACAGCCCCACGCTCATGGCCATTCCGTTCTTTATCCTGGCCGGGCAGCTCATGGCCGACGGCGGCATTGCCATTAAATTAATTAACCTCGCCAACCTGTTCGTTGGTTTCATCCGGGGCGGGCTGGCCATGGTCAACGTGCTCGCCTCCATGTTCTTCGGCGGCATCAGCGGCTCGTCCGTGGCGGACACAGCCTCGGTGGGCTCCATCCTCATTCCCATGATGAAGAAAAAGGGATACGACACCGACTTCGCCGTGGGCGTCACCATCATGGGCAGCACCCAGGGCATCGTGATTCCGCCCAGCCACAACGTGATCATCTACTCCCTGGCCGCGGGCGGCAGCGTGAGCATCGGCAAACTGTTCATGGGCGGGGTTATTCCCGGGGTCATGATCGGGCTCAGCCTCATGATCGTGTCCTACGTGCTGGCCGTGAAGCGCGGGTACCCGCGCGAGGAAATGGTGCCTTTGCGCGACGCCGTCAAAGTGTTTTTCGACGCGTTCCTGGGTCTGCTCACCGCGGTCATCATCGTGGGCGCGGTGATTTTCGGGTTCGCCACGGCCACGGAATCCGCGGCCCTGGCCGTGGTGTACGCCTTCCTCGTCACCTTCCTGATCTACCGGCAGGTTTCCATCAGGCAGTTCCCCGGAATGCTTGTGGCCAGCATCAAGACCATCGCCATGGTCATGCTGCTCATCGCATGCGCCAGCGCCTTCGGATTCATGCTCAGCTACCTGGGCGT